>Ga0155226_124_pt1 | contig 49020 bp, 47 predicted proteins | sample RifCSPhighO2_02_FD_106194 | JGI IMG/M metagenome (GOLD analysis project Ga0155226, IMG submission 106194) | Candidatus Giovannonibacteria bacterium RIFCSPHIGHO2_02_FULL_43_32
TAGTCGGAAATGATATGACTAGATCATCCTTATAGATAATTATGGGTTGCCTTTTTATGTCATCACAGAATGGACAGGTCATAGTGTTTTAGATGTGTTCGTGTTCGTCGTGTTCGACACCGAGTGTCAAACAGTCTGTTGAACTTCGTTTTTTGAATTGCGACGTCGGATTTTATTGCTCTCCTTCTTAGCATTCTTCTTTCGGCCCCAATAAGCACCGCTACCGTGCTTCGCTCCAGCATGTTCTGTTTTTTTAGCTTCATATCCCATAATTACAGTGATAAAATCAATCTATTTCTTTCCAATATTTTTTTGATGCTCCTCCGTATTCAACATTCTACACTTTTAATATTTCTTAAGTTGATTCCAATATTCTAGAACATCCAACTCTCACAATCAACGTAAAAAGAACTAATCTGATACTTTCCCTGCGATAGCATGAAAAGTAGCATTATTGTGTTACGAGATATATTATGAATATATGGAGACTAAGAAATTGGACATAAAAATAGGTCCAGTAACTCAAAAAGTGTTACTACTGCTTATGGGCGGTCTCGCGCTTGGTCTCACACACTCACCGCGCCAATACTTTCAAATCCTAAAAGGTATCAGAAAAAATTGGGAGGCGATTAATCGTAGGGCTTTGCGTAAATCAATAATTCGACTCTATCAGGCTCGTTTAGTCGAAGCGAAAGACAATCCGGACGGCTCTTCGACAATTCTTCTTACCGAAAAGGGTGAGACACGCGCGCTTACTTATCAAATCGATGAAATGAAGATTCCGGCGATGCAAAAGTGGGATAAAAAGTGGCGGATTGTTCTATTTGATATACCAGAGCGCCAAAAGAAGGCTCGAGATGCACTTTCGAAAAGCCTGAAAAGACTTGGATTTTACCAGTTCCAAAAGAGCGTTTTTGTTCATCCGTTTGAGTGCTGGAATGAAATTGATTATATAATAGAATTCTTCTCCCTTAGGCCTTATGTCCGTATGATTGTCGGCGAGCATATTGACAATGGAGAGGAGCTTAAAAGACATTTCCGTTTAAAATAATGTGGTACTTCTTATGCGATCGCGGGATAAGTGTCAATTTATTTCCTTTCCAAATTTTTCTTGTGCTCCTCTGTATTCAACATCCCGCATTTTTTATATTTTTTGCCGGATCCGCACGGGCAGGGATCGTTTCGGCCTGGTTCGTTTTTATTGGCGGACGAAGCGATTATTTGGATTTCGTGTTTTCGCTCGCCAGGATGCGTGTGTTCGCCGAGGTGCAATATCGAGTTTGAAAAGTTAGTGCTCATTGTCCCTTCGAGCTCTCTGAAAAGGCGGATTGCTTCATTTTTATATTCAACCAATGGATCGCGCTGGCCGTACGCACGCAGGCGCACCGATGAGCGTGTATATTCCATGAGTTCTAGGTGCTCCATCCACAAAAGATCAATCGTGCGTAGAAGATATGTCCTTAAAGTCGGCAAAAAAGAATCTTTAAGCTCCTCCTCTTTTTTCGCAAGAATTTCGTCTGTGACTTCTTCGCTTAAATAAGTCTTATAAATTTCCTTGAATTCATCGTCCGAGCCGTATAAAACTTTTTTACGTCTTTCATAAACTGATTTTCTTTGCTTGTTCATAACATCATCGTATTCAAGAAGGTGTTTTCTCGCGTCAAAATTGAGCCCCTCGATTTTCCCCTGCGCCGATTCGATGGCGTTTGAAACCAATTTATGCTCCAGGGGCTCATCCTCCGGAATCCCGAACGAGCCCATCATATTTTTGATTTTCTCCGAGCCGAAAATCCTCATCAAATCGTCTTCGAGTGAGACAAAAAACTGACTCTCGCCCGGGTCACCTTGCCTTCCCGAACGCCCGCGGAGCTGGTTATCAATTCTTCGCGCTTCGTGCCTCTCCGTGCCAAGGACATAAAGACCACCTGAGCTTCGCACTCGCTCAGCTCCTTCGGGATCGGGTGGATTACCTCCAAGAATTATATCCACACCCCGCCCTGCTATATTAGTAGCAAGGGTAACCCGGCCGATCCCTCCGGCCTGCGCGATTATCTCCGCCTCTTGTTCATGATTTTTCGCGTTTAAAAGTTCATGTGGAACGCCCTCGCGTTTCAATATTGCAGAAAGGCGCTCATTTTTTTCAATCGAAACTGTCCCTATCAAAACTGGCTGACCCTTTTCGTGCCTTTCTTTTACTTCTCTCGCGACAGCTTTAAACTTCCCGGATTCGTTTTGAAAAACTTTATCCCCCCTGTCGAGGCGCACCATCGGCCGATTCGTCGGGATTTCGGCCGCTTCCAGATTATATACCTTGTGAAATTCTTCGGCAGATGTCGAAGCCGTCCCCGTCATTCCAGACAATTTTTTATAGAGCCTAAAATAATTTTGAAAAGTAATGGTTGCCAGAGTGCGAGATTCCTGCTGAACACGCACCCCCTCCTTGGCCTCAATCGCCTGATGAAGCCCGTCCGACCAGCGCCGCCCCGGCATTAATCGCCCAGTAAACTCGTCGACAATTATTACTTCGCCGCTTTTTACAACATAATCGCGATCTCTCTCGAAAAGCGCCTGCGCCCGGAGCGCCTGCTCCAGGTGGTGAACATAGCGCATGCCGCGCTCCGTATAAAGATCTTTTATTCCAAGAATGCTTTCGATTTTTTCAATGCCCGCCTCTGTCAAAGTTGAAGCTTTTTGTTTTTCGTCAACATTATAGTCTTCCTCTTTTTTTAGACGCGGAACTATTTTCGAGAATATTTTATAAAGTTCTCCAGACTCCGCGTCCGGCATTGATATAATAAGAGGGGTTCTGGCTTCGTCTATTAAAATTGAATCGACTTCGTCAACGATTGCAAAATTATGGCCGCGTTGCACTACTTGGCTTTCGGCATATGCCATATTATCGCGGAGAAAGTCGAAGCCGTATTCGTTATTAGTTCCATATGTTATGTCCGCGAGATACGCCTCCCGCCTCGAAACAGGCCTTAGAAATTCATGAACAACTTTGAACGATCCGAGCTGATCGCGTTCCCGGTCTTCTTCTTTATTTGCTTCATGAGTTGGATCGTATAGAAAACTCGCTTCATGGTTTAAAACGCCAGTCTGGAGCCCAAGCGCGTTATAAATCTCCCCCATCCATACGGCATCGCGCCGAGAGAGATAATCGTTTACCGTCACGACGTGCACCCCTTCGCCTGAAATCGCGTTCAGGTACGCCGGCAGAGTCGCGACTAAAGTCTTTCCTTCACCGGTCTTCATTTCGGAAATTTTCCCCTGGTGGAGCACAATTCCGCCCATCAGCTGGACGTCGTAATGGCGCTGGCCAAGCGTCCTTTTAGACGCTTCCCGCGCGGCCGCGAATGCTTCCGGCATGAGATCGTCCAAGCTTTCCCCGTCCGTGATGCGTTTTCTGAATTCCTTTGTTTTATTTTTTAGATCTTCTCGAGAAAGCTTTTCAAAATCAGGCTCGAGAGAATTTATCTCTTCTGCAATCGGCAATAATTTCTTTAAATCAGCCTCACCCGAAATCCCGAAAAGTTTGGTCAAAATGCCCATAATTCGCTAATGATAATACAAAAAGCTACCGTAGTAAATGTTCTACGGTAGCCGTTGTCGATAGGGAGTTTGAATCCGAGTTATTCATCGTGATAACCTCCCTTTTTTCGCTGATCGCCGAATTTGTGGTAGCCTTTTTGAGCAAATCGCGTTGAAATACGCGCCACCTCCATCAGTTCTGTCGCAGTGAACTGGTGGTTATCAGTCGACGCTTTTTTTTGATCCTCCTCATCTGTTTTACTTTTTCTTTTCAATTTTTTTCCTCCTCTCAAACTTTCACTATAAAAATAGCATTTTAAAAAAGTCTTGTCGAGATGTGGAAAACTATTTTCTCCTAATCCATCGATACAAATTCCCGGCGTGCTTCGTTGCAAAGCGGGCGCTTTGCGCCAAACGAGTTACATGCATATAATCTTTTAATTTGCGCGCGACTCGCAAAAATTGCGAAGAGCGTTTATTTTTATAATCGCCAATTTCGCGAAGAATTTCGTCTTTCGCTTCGTCAATCGCGACTTCTAAACTCTCCGCCATCGCTTTGGCGTAAAGCGTTCTCTTTATATGCGGTAGAGCTAAATTTGCTTCGCATTTCCAAATTCTTCCCTCTTCATGATGATTTGTAACTTTCGCAAGCTCAACTTCCAAGAAATGATCCGCTGGTAATTCAGATCCTAGCCTCTTTTCCACCGGAGCCAACAATTTTTCCTCAGCCAATATTCTTAGCCCTTCTGTTAATTTAAAGCCAGTTGATTTTATTTTTATTTGCATATGATTCTATTTTTAATGGCCTAGGATAGGCTAACTCCGTGACTACGTCATTTAGTGAGTGCCAGTATCCCAGGCCATACTTATTATAACTTAAAGAAAGAAGAGTTGTAACAAAAAACACAAAACCCCGCAAATTGCGGGGCATTGTGAGACGTAGTTGAGAGTTCCTTTCGGAACACTCACTGTTTGCATTATAGCAAACCTGCATAAAAAGTCAACGTTATCTTCCTGTTCTTCGGGACAACATAGCAAGAGTTTTTAAGATAATTTTCAGTTCCATTAAAAATGTCCGGTGCTTAATATAGTAGAGGTCATATCGCAGTTTTTCCTTGGCTTCGTTAGCAAACGCGCGGTTTCCCATATTAACCTGCGCCCAACCGGTAAGCCCCGGGCGAACGAGCATGCGCAATTCATAAAACGGAATCTCTTTTTTAAAAATCTCCACGAATTCAGGCCGTTCTGGCCTAGGCCCGATAAGACTCATCTCCCCCTTCAAAACATTTTTAATTTGCGGCAATTCGTCAAGATAACTTTTGCGCAGAAATCTCCCAACTTTCGTATAGATATGATCCCCCTCCGCCCCCCATCCGATTGTTTCGTCTACTGAAGTGCGGTGCGTGGAGCGAAACTTCCATAACATAAAATGCTTTCCGTCTTTCCCAACTCTTTTTTGCTTGAAAAATATCGGGCCCGATGATTCAATTTTTATGGCCAGCGCAATAAACGGTAGTAATAAAAGCGTGAGCGCGGCAAGACAAAAAGACAATGCGATATCGCCTATCCGTTTGGTAGCGGCAAATAAAACCTTATTGGGATTGGCGGCGCATTCCCTTAAAACCCTTGCCTCCTCTACAGAACTCAAGACTATGCTTGTCATGTATACATATTAAAACAATTCCGCGCTTGCTATGGTTTCGTTTTAGCGCGGTTTCCTGCCAGACATTATCTCCCGTATAAAAGCTTCTCCCTGATCCTTAAACTTAGGATCTTGGACAATTGCTTTCCGAAGCTCGGCTATGGCCAAATTCGGCTTGCCGGATTCGTAATAAGTCGCGGCCAAATTTACCACTAATTGGATGTCATTCGGAGCAAGCTTAATCGCCGCCACATATAATTCCTCGGCTAGGGCAAAATTTTTTCGGCCAACGGCGATGCTGGCCCAATTTTTCAGCTCCTCGGAAGATGTGCTGCCGGAGTCTATTCTGCTTTTAATTGCTTCGCGCGCCATATCATTTTTCCCGGCATAAACTTCGAGAGAAATCAAATTTTTAACCGCGTCAAAATATGTGGGGTCGAGATCAACAGCCATCTGCGCTAACTCGATGGCCTTATCGAAATTTTGCTGTTGCAAATAATATTGGGCCACAAGAAAAATAATCTGCTGTTTTTTTGGGGAAAGTTCGAGGGCTTTTTTAAACGCTTCGAAAGCCTCTGGACCCTTGCCGGCCGCTTCGTAAAGCGAGCCTAGAAAAAGCACGGTTCTTGCGTCCTGCGGCGAATCCTCTGCTTGAAGTGTAGCTTCTTTTATTGCATCTTCAAGGTTGGATTTTCTAATCGCTTCGGGGATTTCCTGATTGGAAGCGATTAGCGACGCGAAATATGAATATTGTTCTCTGGCTTCTCGTCTGCCTAAAGGAGAAAGGTTTATCGAGCGCTTGAATTCATCTTGAGCCCTTTGAAAATTTCCACTATTGGCGCTACTTAAAGCCGACAAGAGAGATGTATTCGCAAGAATAGGTTTTATGCTAAATATATAAAGCGAGATGAAAAGGGCGATAAATATTGCGGAGGACCAGACATACTGCGCGCCTTCGGACACGTTAATCGATTGGTTAGTCTCTTTATCGTCTTTAACAGAGAGAAAATTTATATATGCAAAAAAGGCCAGGATCAATATATATGAAGCCATCTGATCAAAAACGAAAAGATTTTGGAAAAAGTATCCAGCAAGAAATCCGCTAAAAACGCTCAATTCGATATTTGATATTTTACCCGCAAAAAATCGTTTAAAAAGAAGCCAGACGGAGCTTGCGAAAATTCCCAGATACGCGATAAGGCCGAGAACGCCCCCCTGGATAAGCCAGTCCAAAACGGCGTTATGCGCGCGATCAAACCACGGCTCGCGAGACCATAGTCTTGGATCAAAATATTTGGCGAAAACTACGGAGAAATTTTCCGGACCCCATCCTAAAATAGGGCGCTCTTTAAACGCCTTAAAAGACATGCTCCATATATGAAACCGCGCCTGCGCATCATCGCTCGCTACCGATATATTCCGAACCCTTGCGAGAGTCGGGCTTTCCTTTATAAATTTAGTATCTTTGGCAAAATAAAAAATAAAACCTAATGCGACCATAAGCGCTATGGCACCGTATGAAAAATTGCGCCACTTTTTGTCGCCTGAGGAAAAACTGAAGATCAGAGCGGAAAGAAATAAACCTCCGAACAAACCTAAGACTGCGCCCCTAGTCGCTGTTTGATAAACCAAAAAGGCGTCGAATAAAAACAAAATTGCGTAAAAAACGCGCCATGTATTTTTTTGCGATTTAAGAAAATAATATAAGGCCAGAAACACATGGAAGAACATATATACCGCGAGATACGTTGCGTTTCCAAGAGTCGCGTCTATACGGGCGCCTCCCTGATGAATTTCATTTATTCCGGCGAGTTGAAAAAGGGCGTATCCGCCGACAGCGAGGCTTGCGATAAATGAAACATGAAAAAATCTCCACCAATCTTTTTCTGTCCGGTTAACCCCAACCAAAATTAGAAAATACATCAATAGATGCAGATGTCCTAAAAGCCCTTCCATACGCTCGAAGTTTGACCAAAACGAACGCGAAGCGTCCACGCCAAAAACCGTCGCGAGCGCTAATACCGCCACAGACGCTAAAACAAAATAAAAAATCCAGGATCGCTTCGGCAAATAGTTTTTATCCCGCAAAACCAAAACAACCCAAAATGCGAAAATTATTTCGACTATTATTCTGAATATGAAATTCTTGCCGGTTATAAACGGAAAATACATCCCCTGAAACACAACGAGAGGCAAAAACAAAATGATATAAGTTCCCGTCTTGATTGCGACAGTCAAAAAACGGTTTAATTGCATAGATATAAGGATACCAGATTCCGGCTAAGACCGCGAATATAAAAGCGTTCTTATGTATTCTGCGGTACGTTTTCCTGCCAAGCCATCAGTAAACTCAATTTGTTCTGCAACCATTCGCGCCCGGCCCTCGCGTTCCTTCTCTGGATGCAAAAGGTAATCGCGTGTCGCGTCAATCAGCTCGTTCATATTCCAGACTCGCCTTACTCCTCCGGAATCTTCCATAGCTTCGTAGTGAAGCATCCCTACATATGCATTGACATGCTTATGTGGCGGGGTAGTCGGGTCCGCTTCAAAGCGAATATTAATGACGGGTTTATCAAAAACGGCGGCGTCAATTGATAGTGTGGACATATAATTTATTACGACGTCGCTATATGCCAGAGAATTCAAAAGCAGCTCAACGTCTTTATCTGACCATTCCCAGTCTTCGGTGGGCGATTGCAAATTTTTTACCTGAAAGCAGCGTTCGCAAGGCGAGGTGATCGTCATGTGATCCGACTTAGGAAGCCTGCTCTCCGCGATCTCCGGAGTTGCCGGACGGTAACGCACCAAAAGATGGGTACTTGAAGACAACTTCCCGGAATCAATTGCCGCCAAAAGCTCCTTGATGATTATTTCCGCAGAACCCGTGTGGCTATACATAAAAGGCGCGGTCAGGATAATTTTTCTATCCAGAGGAATGCCAAGTGATTTCAGAAACGCCTCGCGGCTTATTTTAAGAGGCCGATAAAACGCGTCATAATGAGGGATGCCTGTTACCACAATATCTTTTTCCGGCATTCCAGCATATTTTATCGCCTCAATTTTCATAACCGTCGTGTACACAATCAATTTGCGCGGAAGCACCTGAACAACCCCCTTCGAAGTAAGATTGTCCCAAGAACGGATCATTCCGACCGTGTAGAAACCAAGGCGTTTCGCGGCGCGTAATACAACTCGATCCGGAGGAAAAACAATATCCGGCGCCAAAACCAAATCTGGATTATATTTTTTTAAAAGACCGGAAACGCCTTCATCCAAACTTACAAACTTATTGTCGAGAAAATGCACAATTGGCAGCATTATAAATCCAAACGGCCCCAGAAAAAAGTTTATAGCACGTTTCGCCATTAATTTCGCAAACGCGCTCGTATTCCTATATTTCAAATAGTCCCGATACTGCTTGGTTCGGGTAGTTTTTGTAAAAAGGAGATTTATGCAAAAGTCATAAAGCCTGACTCCGAATGCGGATTCGGAAATTATATCGAGAGGTTCGAAGATGACATTTTTTTCCGGGAATTCTTTTTGGTAGTAATCGAGTTTCGAAGAAGGGATCAAAATAATCAAGCGTATGCCGGGAATGGAAACAAGCTCCCTATATGAATCATTCCTAAAAAAATTCTTCGCCCGAATTCCATTATATACGGGCAGTAATATAGTCTTATTCGAGGACATCTTCCGTTATCGGATCAAATTTTTTTAAGTCCTTCTTTGTTTTTCTACCCAAAACTTCTTCATATCGCTCCGACGCAAGCCCGCTTACATAAGCCTGAGGCCGCAGGGCGTAAATCATAGAAGCCGTTACCACTGTCCCCGCGGGAACATCCGCGCCAGCGACAAGCGCCTTACGCCAAATTGGGCGCAGAGGCTCTTCATCAGGATTTAGTTTTTTTTCTTTATCACCCAAAACAGCCTTAATGTTCGGAAGTGAAAGCCATTTTCTTTTTTCCTCGTCGCTATTCTCCATTGCCCTTATACTACCCACCATTGTCTTGAATTCCTCGGGGGTTGACGCTACTTTATGATCCGGCCCCCAAAAAGCTCTGTCTAGGGTAAAGTGTTTCTCGACGATAGTTGCGCCAAACGCGACCGCGATGCATGAAGGTTCGATCCCCAGAGAATTTTCTGAAAACCCAATCGGCGTTCCGGGAAAAGTTTCCCTATATAATTCCGAAACGGAAAGGTTGGCTTCCTCGGGCGCTCCAGGATACTTTGATAAACAATGCATTAAAGCTACTCGATTATTTTTTGCTTTAAGAAAATTAATTCCTTTCTTCACCTCCTCAAAAGTACTCATTCCGGAAGACATGATAACCGGCTTCCCGGAATTTCTAAGGTAGTCCATCATAACAAAATCCAAAATATCTCCTGAGCCGATTTTCCAAAAAGTGCTCCCGGCGCTAGTCAATCTTTCCGCTGCTCCTCGCGACATCGGGGTCGAAAGAAACGCGATTCCTTTTTGGTCGCAATATTCGCGCAGAGGCTTCCAAAAAGTTTCTACAGGAGTCGAATTTGTATTTCTTGTCGTCCACTTATAACGATCTAAGTCCTTGGCGTGCGGGGAATCAATCGTCATATCAACCTGTTCGTCCTCAACGTTATGCGTTTGCCATTTTATAACATCTGCGCCCGCCCAAATCGCTTTATCAACTATCTCTTTCGCATTTTCTAGATATTCCTCGGTAGATTTTTCTTCTTCTGTCTGAATAAAATTCTTGCCAGCATCGGCTATAATCAAAACGCCCTTCTGTATTTTTTCCCAAATTTGGTCGGAATTCATATGGTTTATACTATAAAATTAAAACCCTCTGAAGACAAGATTTGTTTCGCCGATTTATTACCCGCGAAGGATTATAATGAGCATGCCTGCCACAATCAAACCTACGCCAAAAAGGCGGTATCCCAATTGTTCTTTCTCTTCCTTAAACTTGCCTTGGAAGCGCTTCAAGCTTGCGAGAATCAGTCCCGAGCCGACAGTTGCCAAGATAACGCCAGTGCGTTTTCCCGCAATCTCATAGGGAACATTCTGAATGAATTTCAGCGCTGTCATATGAAAAAATACGGCTCCAAAAAGAAAAAATCCGAATAAAAAGAACGGCCAAAAAGATTTTATCGAAAATTCGCTCGTCTCTATTTTCCCGCGTTGCCAATAAATCAGGATTAAAATTACTGAAACCAAAGCCATAAGCATACCGTCAATCAGAACATAGAATGGGCCGTTTGCATTTTTGAGCGCTATGAAATCGAGATTTGTGACAACCGCGCCTATCAACGCGACGAAAAGCATAAAAAGAGAACCCTTTTCCTTTCCAATCTGAATAAACGGATCTAAAATTCCATTCTGTCCTTCTTTGACGTTTAAAAAATACACTCCGAACGTTACAAATAAAACTCCGAGGACACCGAGACGCGTTGGATATCCCCCTCCCATCAAAGGCGAAGATACCAGTAAAAAAGCAGGGGTAAGCGCCAAATAAGGGGCCGTTAAAATAAACGGAGATCTCCTGTGTGCTTCTATGGTAAGTATCATTGCAATACTCCAAAGCGGGACATGAAAGAAAACAGCCCACCAAAAATTTGGCCCAATCTTTGGTATCCCCTCAACCCAAAGCCAGACCACATAAAACGGCACGGTAAATAAATACCCGAGCGAAAGCAGTACAAGGGTGTGCGCCTTTGAAAGCTTCATTATATTTCGGTTGGCCGCTTCAAATACACCTGATATTATTGGGAGGGCAAAAATCCACATCGCTAGTTTGCTTCTTTGATTATTTTTTCAGCCTCCTCCCAATCGTTCGGCTCATCTATATTAATGCTGTGTTTTTCGTCCATGACATAGGCCGCGACTTTGTTGCCGTAAAAACTGGGCTCCGTCGGATCAAAAAGCAGATCCGTTCTAAAAATATATATCGCGCTATTGAGGGTATAGAAAACAGGCAAATCTTGCCTCCGCGGAATTCTTTTTCGTACAGGCTCCCCCGTTACAAATAGTTTCAAAAAGCCTTCATCATCGTACGAGAACGAACGTATTGGATTATAATGCGGCGGGATTTGGACAACACCGATTATAGAATCGGCTTTTTTATTTTTCAGAATCTCGAATGCTTCCCTGAAATGCTCCGGCCGAACCATGGGCGACGTTGGGGAAAGAATCGAGGTATATTCTGGGTTATAATTTTCTTTCTCGGCCATCCATTTAACCGCGTGCTCGATTACTGGGAGATGTGGAGTTGTGTCTTCTGCGAGTTCGGGCGGGCGCATAAACAAGACCTCCGCTCCGTATTTTTTTGCAACTTCTGCAATTTTTTCATCATCGGTGGAAATTATAATCCGATCGAAAATTCCGGAATTTTTTGCGGAATCAATAATGTAGGAGATTAAAGGCTTTCCGCCCAGCGATTTAATATTCTTGCCGGGAATGCTTTTTGAACCTCCTCTAGCCGTAACTACTCCCAAGATTTTCTCCATATATTATTTTAGCGCAATCGCTTTGCCATGTCTCCGTATTTTTTGGGATCAAACTTTGTTTCCAAAAACAAAGGGCCGGCTTCTTTTCTCCAAGAGGCAATCACGTCATTGAATTCTTTCTCGCTTCCGATTGCCGCACCCTTGCACCCCAAAGTTTCCGCCGCACGCCACCAGCTTGATTCAAATTCGAAAGCGCGGGGCGACAATCCTTTTGCGCGTCCAGATAGCCCCACCGATCCGTAGCCTCCGTCGGACATGAATAAAAATAAAATCGGGAGTTTTTTCTCAACAGCGATTTTAATCTCGGGGAAGTATGGAACGATGCCGCCGTCTCCCGATACAGACAGAATTCTTTTATCGGATGAAATCGCGAACCCGATAGCCGTTGGGATTGAAGAGCCCATAAACCTCCCGACAGAGGAACCCAGAAAAAATTCGGGACTCCTAGCACGCCAAACCGTTTCCCCTACCGTGCAGAAAAATCCCGTATCCAAGACAAGAGCCGCATCGGGAAACATTTTCTGAAAATTTCGGAATAAAGTCGCGGGAAGCCACGGATCGGAGAAAAGTTCTTTCTCTAATTCCACTCGTGCGGACGTTATAGCATCTTCTCCCCATTTTTTTTTGAAAAGAATGGGGATTAATTCGGATGCCGCGCTGTCTGGATCGCTCGTGACGAAATTTATTGTGGGAGAAAAACCATCCGCAAGTCCGCCAGCTGCGTCAATATTGACCAATGGAGCCTTAAAAGGAGCTGCCACGATTACTTCCGCGTATCTTAACCCGAAAGAAACGATTAAATCCGCATTCGTGAGAATGGTCGCTTCAGGCGAAAGGTCTTTTATCTCTCCCGTTATAATTCCTCCGGCATTTGGGCCGTTTTCGTCTATAGATCCTTTACCCGCCGCAGTTGTAAAAACCGGGACGCCGATCTTTCCCCAATCTACGTTGCGAAGTTTCCGGACAGCCAGAGATCCCAAGACTATTGCTGGATTTTTCGAAGCATTGATCAATTCTTTTATTTTTGCGAGATCACTCTCATCCGAATATTTTTCCTCTTTTATAAATAGTTCCGACTTGCCTGGCTCGTTATGCAAATCTATATGCACCGGCTTTGGAACTTCCGAAGATGCCGAATCCAAAAGCGCCTCTACGCCCTCGGGTTCGCTGCCGGAATAAAAACCTTTCACAATAGTGCTTATTACGGATTTGTGATCCATTCTTTTATGCGCGCGAAAAAGAGGAACGCCAGGCCCATACGCTTCACTCGCGGTAAGCGCCGGGCGATTTTCATAAAAATTCGAAAGAGTTCCTGGAACAGTGTTTGCAAATCCCGGACCTTTGATAGTAATTGCAACCGCATTCGTTTTCCCATCTCTTGAACAAGCGCCAGCCATAAAAACAGCGGCCGCTTCGTGCGAAACAGGCTGGTAAGGAACGCCGCGCTCCTCGAGCGCCGTAATTAATTCCAAACTTGAACCGCTCCCGGCAATTCCGAACGCATATTTAATTCCTTTTTTAACCAAAGTATCCGCAAGCTTGGCAATATTCTCCGAGATCATAGCAAATTATTTTCTTTATAGTATTTTAAAATTCGCTCGCCGGAAAATCGGATCGATAAGCCGACCGCCTCTGGACAAAAACCTCCGATGTGAGGCGTTATGATAACGTTTTCATTATTTTTCGCGTGTCTCCATAGCGGGCTATCTTCGTTTTTCGGCTCTGTATCCAAAACGTCCGTGCCAACTCCCGCAACCCTGCCCTCTTCCAAAGCTTTCACAAGCGCCTCCTCGTCAATAATACTCCCCCCGGAAGTGTTTATTAATATTGCTCCCTTTTTCATCATATTTATTTTCTTGGCGTCAAAAAAGTTTTTTGTTGCGTCGTTTCGTGGAATATGAATTGTCACGATATCCGACGTGGCCAAAAGCAGGTCAAGTTCAGTTGGCGTTGCGTCTTGAGAAAATTCTTTAATCTCTGAATCATATCCGAGAACGTTCATTTCAAAGGCTCTCGCGTATCTCGCCATCAAAGAGCCGATCCGGCCCATTCCGATAACGCCGAGAGTTCTATTACGCATCATAATTCCCGGAAATTGCACTCGATCCCATCCTCCGCCTTCAACATGATGAATAGCGCTTCTTAATTTACGCGATACAGCCAAGAGGAGCAGCCAAGAATGTTCGGCGGCGGCAGAAAGACCCTTTAGAAATTCCTTCTGCCCGGAGAGAGTTAATATAGGAATGTTTCTTGCGGCGAGGGCTTTCTGGTCAATATGATCCGCACCAGTTGTCGCCGTCACGATTAGTTTTAAATTGGCCGCTTTCTCAATCGTGCTCGCTGGAACGCGTACTTTCATCGAAGCGTCCATAAAAACATCCGCTTTCTCGAATTTTGCCAAAAGCGAATCGTCCGGCTCCGTTCGTTCTACTTCGAAATCAGGGCCAATAACTTCCTGGAGAGCTCCAGTAAATTCAACAGGCCCGGTATATAAAACTTTCTTTTTCATATTAATTTTTCTTCTTTAAATGCTGCTGATAATATTTTCATCACCCGATATCCCCGATCGAAGGACAGGGGCGAGTTCTCGACGGATGCGCTGCCGTCAAGCAAATCTTTATAATGAAGAACCATCCTATAAAAATCGTCTGCTCTCTCTTTTTTGAATATTTTCTCTTGGACTTCCTTTCCCTCTTCCTGCCACCGGACAACATCCCCCTCCGGAACGCCGCGGCAATACCATTCCAAAAATCCTTTTTCTCCCTGCGCCCTAAGCCAGAATTTTGTCGGGGAGGTTATCGTATCCTGCGTTACTCTGCCAACTCGCCCGCTTTTTTCTTTAAGCAGAAATGCCGCAGTGCCGTCGTAATTTGAGCCGTTTTCACTTCTCATTGAGAAAGCTGCTTTCACATCTGTTATACCTTTCCATCCCATCCGGTCAGCCAAATAGAGCCAAAGATGAAGTCCGTGGGAATTTTCGCAGGCGGCACCACCCCCGCGCTTGTAATATCCGAGATACGTATCCCACGGGCCGGAAATCCACGGATGGGCTTTCAAAACTCCCTGCCCCCAATGCTCGCGGCATTCAACATCCAAATTCAGTATCTCACCGAGTTTTCCAGAGGTCAAAATTTCGGCTACCGCCGCAATTCCTTCCGAAACCGAATACATATATCCGACCGTAACTATTGTCTCCGGATTTTTATTTATTTGGGCGATCAACTCATCCGCTCCCTCGAGCGTCGGCGGACAAAACGGTTTTTCCAGGTGGAGAAGTTTCGGTTTTTCTTCGAAAGCTTTCGCCGCCAATTTAACAGTCACATCGGGCGGAGTCCCAAAAGCAATAATATCAAATCCTCCCTTCGGTTCTTCCTCCGGAGAGAAAAGTTTTATGCTTTCGTCCCAGGAACCGTACCGCGCAGGGTAAACCTCGTTCTTCATCCGCAGAAGCGCTTTTGGATCATTATCAATAACTGTCGCGTCCCAACCCATCCTCCTGGAGGCGTACGCCAAATGATGTCCCATTGATCCTGCTCCTATAATCTTAATTTTCATAAATTTTTATCACGTAAATAAATTTCAGCGCGAAACCAATCTTCTGGCGTATCTATATTGACGCTATATTTCGGCTCCATTACGTATCCGTATGTTTTCTTACCATAAAAATTAGGTTCGGGCAAATCCAAAAGTTCTTTTTTAAAAATATAGATGGCTCCGTTCCTGGTATATGTCACGGGCAATTCCTGGCGCCTTTTTATTATTTTTGAAATCGGCTCGTCCGTGAAAAGTTTTAACGCTCCGTCCGGTTCGATAGAAAATTGCCAGTGGGGATTATGTTCTCCCGGGATCGGGGACACGCTGACTACGGAATCTGCTCCAGTCTTCTCTAAAAGCGCAAAAGCCTCTTTTAAGTGCCGATCTTGGCGGAGAGGAGCGGTCGGCTGAAGAATAGCGACAAAGTTGGGTTCGTAATTTTCGTGCTCGCGCATCCACGAAACCGCGTGCTCGATTACGGGCAAGGTCGGCGTTGTATCCTCGGCCAATTTCTCCGGGCGCATGAAGGGGACTTCTATCCCGAGCTCTTTTGATATCTCGGCGATTTCATTATCGTCCGTGCTTAAAATAATCCGGTCGAAAATTCCGGATTTTTTCGCAGCTTCAATCGTCCACGCAATCAACGGCTTCCCTCCAAGTTCCTTCATATTTTTTCGCGGGATAGATTTTGATCCACCACGCGCGACCATAATTCCTAATACTTTTGCCATTTTTTCTATATACAATATTAACACATAAAAAGAAGAGGCGGTCACAGAATGTTCCGTGCCGCCTCGTTTAACTATCCTCTACCGAGAGAAGTCCTTACTGAAGGGCCGCCTCCGCAACCGCGATCAGCATACCTCCGTTGGGTCCTCGGTGATGCGCCACGGCCTCGAATCGTTCCCGCGATTTTTCGGCCCGTTGCAGTTCCCTTTCGGCATACGCGATAACAATCTGGCGGGCTAATTCGGCGTTGTCCGCAGAAGAGCTCGAAACATCCACAGGGCCAATTCCGACCACTTCTTGGTAGCGTCCCGCACGGTAATGTTCACAAGCTACAAACACATTCGCCCAGTGCGGCATTACGGTTTGGGTAGCAGAATCGCGAAAATCATCCGCGTATGCATCGAGATCGATGCGCACGCCGCGCAGATAGGCCATCATTGCCGCCGACGCGATATGCACTTGAGCGTTTTGAACCATCCAAAGCGGGTATGGGCCGACCATGAGTTTGATGTAGTCCCTGAATATCGCCAGAGCCACCACAGCGTCTCTCACTGCATCATTGTCGCTCTTGCCGAAAGAAACGGTGACTTCCTCGACTTGCGCCTCGAAAAGACTGACGAAATGGTTCTCGGTATCGCCCGCGAGACCAAACCAAGATGCCGATAACCGCGCGCTTACCGCAGCCTCCGCATAGCGGCGAAGGTTCCGATTCAGAATCGTGGTATTCCAATAAACGCCCCCGAGCAGAGCGTATTTCTCCATCGAGTTCTTGAGCTTTTGCTCGGCATCGCGGGCTAACCACGTCAACTCTTGAACGACATCGCTGTGAATCGCTCCCTTTGCGCGTCTTCTGCCGTTAATGTCTTCGGACCGCGCCGCAAAACGCATCCAATCGGACGCATCCTGGCGCTCTGCGACAGCTTTGAAAATCGCCGCGTACCTCAGCGGATCCCTTACCACCGTGAGAAGTCCTGCCAACTCCTTCTCGGACTTCAAAGCGAAACTGTGTCCATCCGGCAACAGAACGATTTCCGCTGCCAGCTCTTCAGGACTCTTGCTTTTGAGTTCAATCATCTGCTTATCCTCCTTTTGGATTTGTTTTTGGAGGGCTTATCCCTCAGCCATTTATTAAGTTCTCTATGTGCGGATTTCAGATATAGCTTAGAATATATGGCCAAAAAAATCAAGGGGTGCTACGCTTCCTTGATTTCGTAGAATTTTTTCTGCGCGGGGACGCTGATTTTAGTCAAAATATCAACAATTTGCTTTGAGGTATTCGGTTTGAAATATAGTCCCGAAGATTTATACATTCCGTGAGCCAATTGCTTCCGGATAGCTTTTTCTATCGCTCCTTTATCATACCCGACATCCATAACACTTGGACCGCGAAGCCTTCCTTGCTGACGCGTGCCTATGTTAACCACAGGAACACCTAAATATGAGCATTCTTTAATTCCCGTCGAGGAATTACCGATCATTATCTTGGTTTGCTTGAGAAGAGCTATAAAATCTTCCGGGAGCAAGTCAGTTACAAAGTGAATTTTATTATTTTTTAAAACCCCGAGCTCGCGGTACACACGAATCGCTTTCGCCATCTCCGCGGTGCCGGCATCGCTATTCGGCCAAAACCAGACCGTCTGCATATTAATACTGTCCACTGCCTTCAAAGCTGTCTCCATATGCGCCCGGTTATCGCCTTCTGTCGTCACTGGATGCAACATCGTCATCATAAATGGTTTCTTTATATCCAAATCGTAGCCAACTCCGATTTTATGGAGTACTTCGGGATCTATTTTTTTATTAATCTTAGCCGCCATCTCGACATCGGGAGAACCAACATTAAAAACGAACTTCGGATCCTCTCCCATTTTTATCAAGCGTTTTCTCGAGTCCTCATTGGTCGCAAAATGGATGTGCGCGAGTTTTGAAATGGCGTGGCGCACAGATTCATCGATGGTCCCGGATAAATCGCCGCCTTCGATGTGAGCAATTGGTTTGTTCAAATACGCTGAGACCATCGCGATCGGCAACATCTCAAAGCGATCTCCGCGTATCAAGACGACGTCCGGATTTAATTTATGGAGAGAGTTCGCGAATTCAAGCGCAGTAAGCCCAGCGGTTCTTGCCATAGTGATATGATTTCCTCCCTCGATTACGTTATACAACGCATCGTGAATTTCAAATCCGTTATCGCGCATTGCGGGCAAAAATTTTTCCCCGTATTTCTCTAGAAGTATCGACCCCGCCACAATCAACTGCAAGTCGATTTTAGGATTTTTTTTCAAAAGCTCCAGAAGATGCTTTTGCCGCGCATAATGAATACGGCTCGTTATCGGGAAGCAAATTTTAATTTTATTTTTTCTCATTCTTAATATTTTCTAAAATAAAGTTTCCTATCCTCTCGCCGGATTTTCCGTCCGTAAATTGGCATTGTTCGCGAACTAATCTTCCTCTCCCTTCGCGATCCACCTCCGGGTTATTAATATAACGGTTAATCCATTCAAGTAGTTTCTCCGAGCTCTCGGCCATCTTTATTCCGCCGGTTTCGAGCGCTTTTTTATAATGAGTCATTCGATAAAACTGCGTTGGGGACTTCACCATCAATTCATTCGGACGAATTTCAAAATTTATATTTATGACGGGCTTATCGAAAATAGCCGCGTCCACGCTAATTGAAGAAGCATAGCATACGATTAACGACATATGGTAAAGCGTATTTTTCAAATGACGAAGGTCATCAAAATTTAAATCCCAGTCAATCCCACGTTCTTCGGAAAACATTATTCCCGGCTGTTCGTATTTGAGCCAGGGGCGTTTCTTTATTTCTTCTTGGTTCAAGGGGTCGTTTGGAGGAAAGCGCGCGAATAATTCCGGATCTTGATCCAATTTTTTATCCGTTTTAAACTTCCAAAGAAGGTCTATGATATCCCAATCGGAATTGGAATACGTCGAGCCCATTGGAGCATATACGATTAATTTTTTGGCAGGGTCCGCTTTTATTTTTCTGAAAAATTCATCGCGCGACTCAAAATCTTTTTCGAAGTATAGATCGTATTGCGGAACTCCGCCGACAAAAATATCTTTCTCTGGAATGTGGTTGACAGATATAAATTCCTCTTTAACTGTATCGTTGAAAACGACAAATTTGTCTGCGAGCAATCGCAGGACGCAGCGCCCCGTAACTTTGTCCCAGGAATTTATGAATCCGATCGAGCACACCCCGAATTTTTTCGCCGACCGTAAAAAATGGATCTCCGGCTCGTAGAAAATGTTGGCGAGGAAAACCAAATTGGGTTTATACTTTTCAAAATATTTATCATACTTATTTACTTTAACAAGCCGCAAATCCAAAAAGCGCGCCAATTTTATTAACCTTTTTCTCGCCAAAAGCCAGCTTATAGAAAGCCCTATGTAGTACTGCAAAACATTCCGATTAATCTCAAAGACCATTTTACGTCGGAGCCGCGTGGTCTCGGTATTGAGCATCGCGAATTTTAGCCATTGGAAAAAGCGGTCAATCCCTTTAATTGGAAAAGATTCGGCTACTTCATACGAAATCCGCGTATCGCCGAATTCTCTTTTGTGATAATCTGCCCGCGCCTGGTCTTTGGTAAAAATCACGATCCGAATATCTTGGCGCGATAAAAGCGTCGAGAAAATAGACGTACGGAGCACATTTTTTGTCTCAACCCCCTCGAAACTTGTGATGAAAATTGTTTTTGTCATTTTTATTTTAATGTATACTAATATAGCATGGGCACATATAATTTGCACAAAGGCTATTGGTGGCTTTCGTATCCCGAATTGGGAAAATGGCTCGACTGTGTTGATAAAAATTCTAAACTTTTGGATCTCGGCTGCGGGTCGGGCATTTTGGCCGCAAAACTACAGGAAAAGGGATTTAGGAATATTATTTTATCCGACATTGAAGATCAAAGATCTCACCCCGAAATTATGGGACTGCCTTTTTTTAAAGCGGATCTGAATGTAGATAAGATCCCTTCCGAAAATTTGGATATTATTTTCGCGACAAATTTGATAGAACATCTTGAAAATCCTCATCACTTTATCCGGGAGTGCGGGAAAGCACTCAAACCCGGAGGCAAATTATTTCTAACAATGTATATCGGCTGGAACTGGATTTCCCGCCTTCGATTTCTTCGAACGGGGCTCGTGGAGGGCTATCATAATCACAAAAATAAAAGCGGGCCTACGGCGCATATCTCATTCTTGCCAAAAAATATTTTAAATAACGCTCTTTCCGGATTCGCTCCAGAATTCAGTTTTTTCCAAAAGCGCAAAAATATAAAAATCTTGGGCAAGAAGATACCGGCTATTTTTCCAAAGAGCGAGCGCTGGTCCGCGCAGGGCGCGTTTATTTATAGAAAAAACTGAAAGTACCCAAGATTTCATTGAAGATCTTTCTTTTTGCATACCACGCTCTCTCAAACCATGGCCCAAAAATTAAAAATTTGCGAGAAAAAGGTATAACTCTTGAACTCAACGGCCAGAAAAGAAGGGTTAAGAAATATTTGGTATAGGTGTACTTAGTAGAATAGTTTTCGATAGCCGGGTCGCCAGCATGCCTCACAGCATTCGGGAGTGGGTTCCTATAGCGCCAATATAGAGGCTCCGGATACGAATACCAGCGTGTGGCTAAAGCTGATTCGCACATTAATATTACGGTCTCTTCTCTACAGTTCGGCATAAGCCTCGCATATAATTTTTTAAAATATAGCGTGCGGTAAAGTCCATACATAAAAATTGGGTTTGTCTTTCCTAGAATAGTCTTTCTATAATTCTCTATGTATGACATATGGGTGTAATCATGCGTCCGAAGCTCCTTATCGTTAAGATCGGTCTTACTAAAAGAATAATAATGACTCATGGCAACGCTATACGAAGAGTTTGCGTCAAGAACTTCGGAAAGTTTTTTAATGAAATCTCTCTCCCAAAAATCATCGTCCGATGCCAGCATAAAATATTCTCCTTTGGCCTCGTTTATAACAAAACTGAAATTTTTAACTGCCCCAACATTATTTTCCTGCCTAAAATATTTAATTCTGCTGTCAATCAACGCATATTTTTTCAAAATATCGCCAGTCTTATCCTGGGAAGCGTTATCAGAAATTATTACCTCAAGATTCTTATAAGTTTGTGTGAGAATAGACTCGAGCGATCGCCTAAGAAATGACTCATCATTTCTTAGCGAATTATAGACAGGCATTCCAACCGATATTAATTTTTCATTCTCCATATTCAATCAAAAAGAGTAAATATTTTATCTTCGGGAATTGATGGAACTATTTGCTTTTTGATTTGATCTGTATTGTACTTAAGGATCGTTGCGATAATGACCAGATCCAGATTACTTCTCCCGATTTCTTCGACAGACTGTATTCTTATTCCGAAAACTTCTTTGCCCCAAAGCTTTGAATTATTGTCAAAAACCGCCGAAATCTTAAGGTCGCCAAGTAATTCGCGTACTGGATAAAGTGCATCGCCACATCCAACTATTCCTATTTTCGTTTTCGAATCTGTGCGAGCTTGAATTCTCTTTCTATGGAAGTCTCGAATTTGCAACACTTCTCTCCTCAATTTTTCTCCGTCAGAAAGAAACCGCGAATCTTTTTTTGCAACAGCTAAGAGTGTTGGCATATGGGGATCGCGCGCTATGTCGTAATTTTTAAAAGTTGTTATCGAATAAGTAGCCAAACTACTCCTCTCGAGTAACCAGGACATTGTTTTTGGACTGAAATAATTTAAATGCTGTACATGAAATGGCGAGAAATCATTCTCGCGAATAAAAGAAATGTCGGGCAGTTCTATAACCATATACCCACCGTTTTTTAAGAATGTCTCGCGGACATTAGAAAGTAGACGGCTCGGATAAAAAATATGTTCGATGACGTGATTAAAAACAATAATATCGAACTCTGGGTGATCCTTTTTCAATTTATCAAGAGAGTTATAAAATTTTGTTCCAATTGGAATACCTTTGAGGTAAATATCATAACCGTAAAAATCGATATTTTTTGGTAATAAAAAATTTTTTTCAGCCCATTCTATAAATGATCCATCATAGCATCCATAGTCTAATATTTTGATGTGCTTTTCCTCAAATTTGTTTGCCAACTCAGAAATTCTCTCCAATACCAGGCGATATCTTTCCTGCTGGGCAGGATAAAATTTGTGGCCAGTAGGATCGTAGATAAGATTTGAATATAACTCGTCATAAAAACTTTCACTCCAGGAAGGATTCTGATGAATAAACCCGCAATTGAGACATTCGGAAATATAATAATCGCGTGACATCACCTCATATCTCTGCTTGAAAAGCTCTCTAAACTTTGCCTTACCGTACTTTGCACCGCAAACAGGGCAATCTCTATTCTTTAATACGGTTTCTATTTTCATAAAATTTTTTTCATCCTGTCTATTGCTTCCATGATTTGTTCCTGCGTTGATGCGCCAAATGCCATGCGAGCATGTCCCTTCCCGCGCACGCCAAAAGCCTCTCCTTCCAAAACGCCGATATCAGCTTTATCAAAAAGGTAATCCCTGAATTCTGTGCCGCTCATTCCAGTGCCTTCTATATTTGGAAACGCGTAAAAAGCTCCTTCTGGATATCTGCATTTCACGCCTGGAAACGAATTAAGTCCACCAATTAATATTTTCATTCTTTCCTGAAGCTCTTTTTTTCTTTCTGAAATTATCCGTTCGCTTACGTTTATTGCCGCTATCCCACCACGCTGTGTAAAAATCGGCAGGCAGGAAAAAATAGTTTCCATCATCAACCCCATTTTCTTAATTACTTCCGTAGGGCCGATGGCATAGCCCAAGCGCCAACCGGACATTCCGTAAACTTTCGAAAGGCTTCCCAATATGACTGTCTGCTCTCGGCATTGATCAAGAAAACTCGGCGAAAAATGTTTCTTAGTATACGCTAAAGGGCCATAAACTTCATCACTAAAAACATAGATATCATTTTCCCTGGCAATCTCGGCAACTTTTCTGACGACATTTTCATCCATTATCGCCCCAGTCGGATTTGACGGCGAATTCAAAATTATCAGCCTGGTTTTCTCTGTAATCCGCTTTTCAATATCTTTGGGATTAATCTGAAACCCGTTCTCTTCTAAAAGCGGGTACGGAACCGGCACAACGCCGGAATATTTCATAACAGAATAATAGGTAGGAAATCCTGGATCCGGGCATATTACTTCGTCTCCATGGTCTGCAACTGATCTAATCATAAAATCTATCATGGAATTGGCCGGCGCGACCAAAATTTGGTCTATTGAAGCTTCAAATCCATAATTCTCTGAAAAATGTTCAGCAATTTTTTTTCTGAAATCCCAAAGTCCTTTCGATTCTGTATAGCGGTGTTCGCCCTTATCAATTGAATTTTTTAAGGCCGATGCGGCCTCTTGCGGAATTTGCATGTTCAAATCCCCTATTTCGAAATGTATAATTTTTCTGCCCGCCCTCTCTGCTTCTTTCATCCTGTCCAAAAAGGCAAACATTGGCTGCCCAGATACATTTTGCCCTGCAAAAGAAAAGCGTTTCATGCCTAGAGAGTATTTTCGAAAATGTACTGTTCCGGATCAATATTGAAATCCGCCAAAATCGGCCCGCGGCTTTTTAATATCGCTTTAAGTTTATCTTTTAACCCTTTATTATTCTTGATCTGCATGTATTTGATGCCGTATGCGTGCGCTATTTTTTTATAATCCGGCGGTTCGTACCCCCAGCCAATTTCGTTTCCGAAAGATCTTCCCTCAAATTGATCCCGGGCCGCGAATTTCGTATTGCCATAAGAACGGTTATTAAGGACAAAAACTTTAACTGGAATTTTATTTAATACGGCCGTTTGCAATTCCTGAATATTCATCTGCATCCCTCCGTCTCCTATAATTGCTATTATCGGTGATTTTTTTCTAGCAAACCAGGCTCCTATCGATGCTGCAAACGAATACCCCATTGGAGAATGTCCCCAAGCAGAGAAAAAACTCTGCCCCACCTTAGCTTTGTACGCCTGAACAGTCCAAATAAGGTTGCAGCCGCAGTCTGGAATTATCACTGCGTCATCCGGTAACAAGTCTGATAAAGTATTTATCAGTTCATATGGGCTCAGATATTTCTGACTATATTGTCTTGTCGCATCTATTTTGAAGTTCTTTTTCATCAAAGCCGTCTCATCAAGCCAAGATTTTACTGAGAGTTTCTCCGCTTTCTTCAGCAAAGCTGGCAGGAAATCCTTTAAATCTATATTAATTTTTTTGGAAATATTGACTAGGCTTTCGTTCATTTCGCCATCATCCGCGTCCACAGAAATAATTTTTGTGCCTTTCGCAAATTTTTTCTCATCTATTATCACTTTGGTCGTAAACCTTGTACCCAGGCCCAAAATCAAATCACTTTCCTGGATCGCCTTTACTGCGGAGTGATTTCCGCCTCGTCCGACATTACCGAGATATAAACGGTAACTCGGAGGGAAGATATCTGTCGCAGACCATGTTGTTGCAATCGGGATATTCAATTTAGCTGTAAGTTTTCGTAAATTTTCATCCTGGAAAGATGTCTTCACACCTCCCCCCGCGAGAATCAACGGCTTTTTCGCTTTTTTCAATTCGTATAAAACTTCCGAGACTATTTTATCTAAATTGCTCGGAGTCTCTTTTTCTGGAGGACTGAACCTCCGAAGCTTGTCTGGATTAATTTTTTCCCGCTGGACATTATACGGCACATCAATCAAAACCGGGCCCGGCCTTCCGGATTTGGCCAAATAAACGGCTTTTTCAAATTCATACCGCACGTCTTCAGGATTCTCCAGAAGAACCGAATATTTAGTTATCGGTTTGACCAGATTAAAAATGTCGGTTTCCTGAAAGCCTCTCTGACGTACACTTCTTTTTCCTTTAACGTGAAACATTCCAACTTGTCCTGTAATAAAAAGGCACGGGACAGAATCATAATACGCGCAAGCTATACCGGTAATTAAGTTTGTCCCTCCAGGACCAGAGGTAACCACCCCAACTCCAAAGCCTGTAAGTCTAGCATAGGCATCCACCATCATAGACAATGCCTGCTCATGATTCGGAGATATCCACGCTATTTTTTTGCTTTGGCCAATCTCGTCCACAATTTTCATAATTGCCCCGCCGGTAATGAACGGAACGAAACCAACACCAAGCTCCTCAATGCGTCTTACAAGGTATCTGGAAACTGATTCGTCAATTTGCATGCAATGTCAAAAAGATTATTTTCATGATCGATTAAATAAGTCATTATACCCGCGTTTTGCCCCGCCTGCAAATCACGCTCGTCATCACCGATAAATACGGCTTTAGATAAATCAAAACTGTTTTCACGCGCAGCTTGAAGGAAAAGCCCTATGTTAGGTTTTCTGCATACGCATCCGTCATTCCAGCCATGCGGACAAAAATATACGCCTCTTATTACAACACTGGATTTGGAAAGTTCGTTTTTAAGGTTTAGGTGGATTTTTTCCAGGTCCTCGAGCGACATAAATCCCCTTCCTACGCCGGCTTGGTTTGTAATCAAATATATTTCATAGCCGGAATTATAAAGCATTTTCATCGCCTCGATAGCGCCTGGCAAAAATTTAAAATCCTCCCACTTTGTGACATACCTGGTCTTTTCGGGGCGCTCGTTAATTGTCCCGTCGCGATCCAAAAAAATAATTTTTCTTGGCATAATGTTTTATATAATTTCTACAACAAAAAAGAAAGGGCATCGGTTTCCCGACGCCCTTTAGTTCGCATGGAGTAGCGCGATGCATCAACTGTGTCTATCACGCAGATTGAGGTACTCGAGCACCTCCGCGAATGAGCAGTGATCGCCCTTCTCGTAGTACCTCTTGAGTTTTTCCCATTCGGTACTATTGAGCTCCTCTAGCCATGAGGCGGGTGGAGTGTTTTGCAAATTGCGGCGCCTCTCGGTCCAGCTGTCGGTCCGCGCCACGGCGCTGAAAATCCGTAATTTGCTCGCAGTCTTTAAAACAGCCGAGACGTCGGAAAGCAAAGCTCTTACTTGATGAAATGCGGCCGACACAATTACCACATTCTCGTACTCGAGCTTTTTCGCATTCTGCACAATGGCGTAACTTTCCCAATCCGTTGAAGGCGGGATCTTTGTTTTAGCCACGAGTCCGACGATCCTATTTTTGTCAACGCCAAGCTTGATCATATTTTCGAGCTCGCGAGTATATCCCGGGAGCTCAGGATCATCCACATCAATGCCGACGATACCCAACCAGGCATCAGGATATCTTGCCGCAAGCTCCGCGCCCATTTTGTGAACGACATACTGATTACATATCACGTGGCCATGAATGTAGATCAGATCTGCTGTATGCGGCTGAACATCGCTTAGAGCTCTCGCGTCGATCGCCCGCACCTCTTCCAACGTCGGGCAAAAAACCCGAGCTTTTGCTTCCATTCATCACCTCCATGGTTTAAGGATTTATCCAAAAAACAATTTTATACATTGTAACATAGGGGTAAAAATAAGTCAATAGCATGTTTTGTGCTACAATTATGAGAAATATCTACCTAATCTTTCATGGGCACTAAAAACAAAAAATATATAAGATTTGGAGTAATTGGATGCTCGCGAATTGCCAGAAAATCGGTGCTTCCCGCGATACTTGATTCGAATCTCGCCCGACTTGCAATGATAGGAAGCCGCTCGAAGGTAAAAGCCATCGCTTTTGCAAAGGAATTCCACTGCAATTCCTATGGAAGCTACGAGGATGTTTTAGGCAATAAGAATATCGATGCCGTCTATATATCGCTGCCTATCGCCCTACACGAGGAGTGGGCAATAAAAGCCGCGAAAGCAAAGAAACATGTTCTTTGCGAGAAACCTGCCGCCACTACTTTGGCGTCCGCAAAAAAAATGATAGCGGCGGCGAAAAAAAATAAAGTGAGGTTGATGGAAGGATTGATGTTTCGCTACCACCCGCAACACGCAAAGATAAAAGAGTTAATAAAAAGGGGTGTCCTTGGGAAATTGCTTAAATTCGATGGCTGCCTTGCCGTCCCGATGCCGGACAAGAATAACAATATTTTAAATAGTGCTCTCGGTGGCGGTTATTACAATGATGCGGCTCCCTATCCAATCTCGGCAAGCCGGATGATCTTTGGAGAGGAGCCGTTGAGCGTTGTCTGTCATTTGAAAATGAATCTTCAAAAAAACATCGACACGAAATCAGATATGCTGTTGGAATTTCCCGAGGGAAAATCCGCCTTCATATCCACGGCGATCGGAAGCTACTTTCAATCCACGTATAGCGTGCTTGGAAGCAAGGCTTATATAAAGGCCACCCGAGCATATGCCGTTCCGAAAGACATGGACACAAAAATCTATATCGAAGCCGATGACAAAACGACCGAAATAATAATAAAACCCGCCAACCATTTCAAATTAATGATAGATGATTTTTGCGCAGAGATATTGAATGGTAGTGCAAGCACGAAAGACTATGAGGGTGATTTGCTAGCGCAGGCGCGTATTCTCGAAGCCGGAAGAATTTCGCATAAAGAAAAACGCATTGTATATTTGCGCGAACTGTGAAAAAAGTTATAATAATCCATACTATGAAGATTGAAAAAATAGACCCATCTTGTAATCTTACGACGGTCAGAGACGGCAGGGGAGGTATTTTTACCTTCTACCCCAAAAAACCGATAGTTGAATTCAATTTCGTGTATATCACTAGTGGCAAGATTCGTGGTAACCATTACCATCCGGAATTTGATGAATACTATTTAATGACTTCGGGGAACGGAGTAGTGGTCACCAAGTCAGAAAATGGCAAAAAAGAAGAATTTATATATATGGGAAAAGGAGATTGCATATACATCCCCAAAGGCGCGCCACACGTCGTTTATGCAATTACGGATTGCACCATAGTCAGCTTTTTGACCAAAAAATGGGACGATTGCAAGAATCCTATCGTCCATGAAGACATGGGCATGGGCGCGGGTGATCATGGCGATCCCAACTATGCCGGGCCTAAATAATCTTTTTTGAAAATTTTTTGTGCCGATAAATAGCGTTCTGGCGTTCCGATATCTATAACTTCTCCGCCTATCATAAACCCGTAAAACGGGTCTCCGATCAAACTGGGGAAAAAATCAACCTCGAGCGAAAACGGGCCGTTTGGCATGCGCGAAAAAACATTTTTTTTCATAAGATATATGCCCGCGCTTAAAAAATGGCCCTTCCCACCACCGTTTTTTTCAGTAAACTTTACAATTTTGTTGTTTTCATCTAAAAATATCGCCCCGTAATCTTTCTCACTCCGCGGACGGGAAAGCGCAACGGTAACTAAGGAATTTTTTTCCTCGTGAAAATCGTGAAATGTACTTAAGTCGGCTCCGCCAACTATCCAGGAATCTCCATTTATGACCAAGAGATGGTCACTTTGCACAAGCGACTCCGCATTTTTTACTCCGCCGCCTGTACCCATTGGGTTTTCTTCCTCCGCAAAAAGAATCCCCTTCTCGGCATAATGGTTTTTAATTTGGTCTTTTAAATGGCCTACGGAGAGAATTATTCGCCCGAATCCCATCTCAAAAAGATCTTCGATCACCATATCTAGAAACGGGCGACCCCCGACCTCCGCGAGCACTTTTGGCCTATCGGAAATTATAGGCCGCAATCTCGTGCCCAATCCACCGGCTAAGATGATTACATCGATACCTGAAAATGTGGTTTTCTTATGCAAGTACTGCTTCATTATCGGCTTTAAAAATGACCTGGCTGCCCGCGTTTTCAAAATGAAACGGCACGCGGAGAAATTTCCCCAGTTTTTCTTCTATCGTGGCGTGATTTTCGGGCTCCGCAAATACCAACATAAACCCGCCACCGCCAGCACCCAGGAGTTTTCCCCCGAGTGCGCCTGCATCGCGCGCAGCATTATACATATCATCGGTGTGTTCATTGCTGATAAGGGGCGATAAGCCGCGCTTCAATTTCCATGACTCATCAAGGAGCTTGCCAAATTCGTGGAGCCGCGCTGGGCCGCCGCTTAATATCTTTACCGCTTCGGGAACCATGGCGCCCATTGCCCGCAATTCACTCTCCTTCGTACCGATATTCCTAATCTGGTCAGCCGCAATCTCTGACGCATTCCTCGAATAACCAGTAAAAAAAATCATGAGCCGATCTTGAAGTGCCGCAATCGTAGCCGGATCGACGCTGATTGGCATTACACGTATTTTTTCCGGTCCGCCAAACTCGATTTTATTAAACCCGCCAAATGCTGCCGCAACCTGATCCTGCGATCCAACATTTTCCTTGGTGATTTCTTGCTCCATTTTGATTGCATCAAGTGCCAGCTGCATTTTCGAAGCCGGCAGGCTTTGAATAGTGTAGAGAGCGTTCAGAAATCCAACAGTAAAGGCGGAGCTTGAACCCATGCCCGACATGGCGGGAATATCGCTCGAATGAACCATCTCGATGCCATTATCTAAATTGAAAAATTTCAAACATTCTCTCACTTTCGGATGTTTTATATCGTCAATGTTTTTCACTTCCTCCCGCTCTGTATAACGAATACGATATTTAAAATCAAAAAATGGGGGCAAATACCGAGTCATAATATAACAATACTTGTCTATGGTCGTGCTAAGCACTGCTCCCCCGTTCTTCTCGTACCAGGCAGGATAATCAGTTCCCCCACCAAAAAAGGATATTCTGAAGGGCGTTTTGGTAAAAATCATTAAATATTCGAGTACGTATTCCTCTTTATAATTTGATATCCGTTAATCAATTCGCGAATAGCATCCTGTATTGAAACGATGGGCTTGAATCCTGTTCGTTCGATTTTTTCATTTGAAATAATATAGTTTCGCTTATCTGGATCTTCTCCTACCGAAGCCTCCATAAACACAAAATCAGGAAGCTGGCGCTTAATTTCTTCGCAAAGTTCGAGCTTGCTTAGGTTTGCATCGGAAAGGCCTACGTTAAAAGCACTGTTTTTCATAATCTCGAAATTTGCCATCGCGTGCATAAAAGCTCGCGCAACATCTCGAATGTGAATATAATTTCTCTTGAAATTAGCCTCAAAAATAACGATGAATCTGTCGTTTACGGCCCGGTAAACGAAATCGTTCACAAGAAGGTCTAAGCGCATACGCGGGCTAATGCCGCAGACAGTGGCAAGGCGCAGTGTAATTGCATCCCCCGCATCGAGAAGCCTCTTTTCCGCTTCCACCTTAAGTTGCCCATACAGCGAGACGGGATTCAGTGTAGATTCCTCCGTGCAAAATGACACACCATGACCCGTTCCATAACCGCTGTTTGTGTTTGGAAAAATTATCTTCTGTCCGGGCTTTCGAAGTTTTAACAAAAGCTCCACTGCTTCCAAGTTTGTAGTTCGAGCGTTAACTGGATCCTTATCACATAAAGGCGCGCCAACAAGACAAGCCAAAGGAATAATGAAATCTTTGCCCAAAATATGTTTTTTTATGAGATTTTCACTGCGGGCATCGCCTCGCACAACCGTAAGGGTTTTAAAGTTGCACACATCCAAAAGCGATGCCTGGTTATAAAGAAAATTATCGATAACTGTAACCTCATACCCGGCGCGCAAAAGCTCAGGAACAAGAATAGAACCGATGTAGCCGGCACCGCCGGTAACGAGAATGGATGAAATTTGCTCTTTCATAATAAAAAATAGTTGACCTCAGTATATTAAACATTTTATGATCTGTCCATGGGCGCCCTAAAAAAAATATATGGATTGCCGGTGATGAATCTTCAAAACTTTTCCGGCTTGATGCGGGCACGAAAAGTGGCCAGCTTCCGCAAACTTACAAAAACGATATCTTTCGAAGAATATTTAAAAAACGAACTCACACAGGATGAAAAGAAAGAATTAAGATTCGCGCCAAAAACAGAAGTTGTAAAATTCAGAGACCCGAATGGAAATACATTCACTGGCTTTCGCAGTGCTCACAAAAGTGGCGTGCTGATCTTTGCTTTATTACCAGGAAATTTACTACCGATCTGCGCGGAATTTCGGCATGGAAGCGAGAAGGTTGTGCTCAACTTACCAGCTGGACTAATAGAACCGACTGATGCGAATCCGAAAGTGGCCGCAAAAAGAGAGTTCAGAGAGGAGATCGGCATAACGCTTAAAAAGCTTATACCTTTGAATTCCGGCGGTGTTCCCATAGATGCGAGAGTCTCAACCAGAAAAAACTTCTTTTTCTTAGGAATGCCCGCACTGCCCCTCAAAGTAAAAAAACAAAGACTAGAAAAATCAGAGTTTGCCGCAAGATTCCTAATTCATATCGACCACTGGCTCGCGCTTATGAAACTTGGCATTGTGGATGACTGTTCTATGGCGGCCACCCTACTCGCATTGAAAAAATTAAAGTCCGAGACTCTTCATTTTATTCGCAAAATCAGATAAGTGTTCCGGTGTCGTAATGGTCTCCGGAGCTTGAGTCGTTTTCCACGCCACTAACTGGTCTCTTTTTACAAGATCTGGAAGAGTTACTTTATTAAAATTAAAGTTAATACCCGCTGGCATAAAATCAGTTATTTTCTTATTCAGAATAAAGTAGCCGACTTCTGTCCAATTAAATTTGTTGTCATTAGCTTCGCGGCCATAAATATAACTTAAAACGTCATTTTTATCATTTACCTCGAAATTTGGGTTGTTTTCGCCTTTATCGCAAACTATAGCAAGCCCCAATTTTCCGACGGAGTAATAAAAATCATTCATTTTTTTCAAGTCAAGTGCTGGCCAATAAACATCGCCGTAGAGCAAAAGAAACTCCGGAGCGAGAAGATCTTTCGCGTTTCTCAAGCGAGTACCGGTGTCATCTTCGACAACGCCGATGCTATATTTAATGCGGAGGTTAAAACGCTCTCCGTTTCCGAAATGTTCTATTATTTTCTCCTTCAGATAACCTACGAGCAATACTGCTTCCTCTATGCCACTTTTTTTGAGTGAGGCCAGGAGATATTCAAGAAATGGCCTGCCATTTACACTAACCATCTGCTTCGGCAAATTATCAGTGAACGGCCGCAGGCGCTCCCCGCGCCCTCCAGCCAAAATAACTGCTTGTGTTATTTTTTTATTCATATCCAGAAAGTCCGCCGCACGCGCTTAAAAACTCTTTGAAACTCTTTGCGTTCGTATCCCTCTCTGACAATTCTTTCGCCTCTTTTACCGGCCACTCAATACCCAAATCCACATCATTCCACAACACCGTATCCTGCTTCTCCGGATGATATTGATTATCAATTTTATACAGCAGGGTGCAGTTATCGCTTAGCGTGCAAAGACCGTTCGCAAACCCTCGCGGAGTATAAATCATACTGCGTTTCTCGGGCGTGAGCACTAAGGAATCCCACTGCCCAAACGTTAGAGAATTCTTTCGCAAATCAACCCAAACCAAAAATGCCTCACCGGATGATATGCGCATAAGCTTTCCTTCCCAATGGGGCGGGTACTGAAAATGGAGTCCGCGAACTGTTCCTTTGTGTTTGGAAAATGATTCGCTTTCCTCCACCCAATCACGAGCTATACCGTGCTCCTCAAACAATTTTTTATCATACGTCCTCGCGAAAAACCCCCGCGTGTCCGCATTCGGCTCAAGCTCGATGATCCAAACACCTTCCAGTTTTGTTTTTTTGAAAAGCATTTTTTGTTATTTAATAATCCGCGGCTCATTAGGGAGCGGAATAATGCGGCTGCCTTTAAAATTATATGTGTCCTTGAGCATTCCCGAAATTTCATCGGCAAAATTCCAGGCAAGAATAAAAATTATATTTGGATTCCGAGCCATCCCTTCTTCGGCACTCGTGATCAAAATATGCGTCCCTGCGGTATACAGTCCTTGCCTCAATGGATTCATATCTATAATAGCTGGCAAAAATGTAGAATCAACACCGCAAAAATTGAGTAGCGTGGAACTTCTTGTGGAAGCTCCCCAACCTATGATAGTGCTGCCTTTTTCTATGCCTTTTAGCATCTCAAGCAATTTTTCTTTATGCTCGAGAGCTCTCTTCGCGAACTTTTCCCAATTTTTAAATTCATTAACGCCCTGAACTTCCTCTTTTTTGTGCAAAAGCTTAAGAGCTTCACTTTCTTCACTTTTGATTTTACTCACGTACACGATTAATCCTCCGCTATTGATAGGACTTATATCTAGATCAAAAGCGTATAATCCAAATCGCTTTAGCAATCCTTCGAACGTCTTCAGGGTGTAATAGCAAACGTGTTCATGATATATAGAATCGTAATGTAGATCTTTTAACATCTCCCCCGCATAATGAAATTCGACTATCAACACTCCGTCATCTGCTAAGACGTGCTCAATTCCCTTCATAACATCCTGCAAATTCGCCAAATGATAGAGAACATTTCTCGCAACGACTATATCCGCTGGCCCGTATTCTTCAAGAATTTTTTTTGAGATTTCGGCATTAAAAAATTCCGGGAGCGTTGGAACCCCGTTCTTGACGGCAATTTCCACTATGTTCTCTGCTGGATCAACCCCAAGAACACGGCAGCCTTTTTTTATAAAAGGCATTAAAAAGGTCCCATCATTGCTCGCCACCTCAAGGACAAAGGGATTGTCTTTCTTTGATTTTTTGAGAGCAAGTTCCGAAAAAACTTGGGAGAAGTCTCTTACTGTTTTCGAAGTTCCGGTAACCCAAGGGTAATTTCTAAACATTATACTTGGCCGAATTGTTTCGTTAAGTTGAACCAGCTCGCAGTTCCCGCACCAGGAGAGAGACAGTGGATAGAATTGCTCAGCTTCGTTGGGATCTTTCAAGAGCGAATTCGCGAGAGGATGCTCGCCTAAGTCAAAAAAGCTTTTGAGGTCGGAACTTCCACATGATCGGCACGCCAAGATTTTTTCCATGTCACCGTTCATCATTTTAAAGATTATAAATCATAAAAGAACGGCTTGCAACCTGCTGTTCTTTGAAATTTTTAAGAAAAAAGCCCGCCAGATGTTGTGAGACATATGGCGGGCTTGATTGAACAAAAAACTGCTTCCGAGCCGCTATTCGCGTAGATAGGCGGCTGTCAGTTCATGCGGCCAAGGAAGCGTAATGGGACTTCCTTCGAGATGAGCAAACACATACTCCGTTGCGCCCCATGCGTTGAGAATTGGGCAATAGTCCGCATAGCGGAAGTACCCGTCCGCGGAAATGCGAACTGAGATACTGAACTCTGGTGGTCGCCCCTCGGTGCTGCGGAATTTTTCATTGCCTCGAGCAACAATCCACTCGAGTACATCGGCTAGTTTCTTAGCCATGTCTTCGTTGAACTTCAATTGCTTTTCTCGCGACACAACGAGACATTCGCCAGCGCGTGCCCCTTGGGCGAAAATGTTGAATTTCTCGCCTTGGAGAACCAATAGTTCCTGAGAAAAGCCGGCAAGCATGAGCGGTTCTCGCACCCGAACCTCCATGAGATGCCAGTGAGCGTGGGCGAGATTCTGTCCAGCGCTATAACCGACATGGATGAATGTCGACATCTCCACCTGATCATCTTTAGTCGCAAGGCGCACGATTTCAAGCGCCTCGCTGATTCTAGCGTAGCCGCCGAGTTTCTGGAGCGTCTCCGCATCCCAGCACTTCTTGGGAATAACGAGGCGATGCCGGCGGTGTGGCGTGTATAGAGCGCTACGTAGACACCATCCTGCTGGAAGGTTTGGGAGGGAAATTTCCTCCAGCTGCGACTCTTTGCAGAATGGGCACTTCTCCGGTGCGATAGGCGGCAGAGATGGCTGCCATGGTCTAGATAGCTTAATTGCAGTTCTCGTGCCTCCTCCTGTTATCAATGCGAACTCTCCGGGAAGTGGCTGAAAAATTATGTCATTCATTTGCTTTCTCCTTTCATATCTGTTTTGCTATGTCAAATAAACTTTATGACATAATACAGAATTAGTGTTCGTGTGTCAAGCTATCGAATATATGATAATATTACACGATATGAAAATCCCAAGCTTGCCAAATGAGGAAATAGACGAATTTCTACTCCGCGCAAAAAATTCGGAGCGGCAACGCTTTCCAAAAATCTTGCATAAACCGGGAGATGAGTTCAATCGGGTCTTTAATTTTATTATGACCGATTCTTACATGCAGCCGCACTTCCATCCCGGTGGCAAGATTGAAGATATCTCAATTGTGGCCGGGAAATTAGCCGTCATATTTTTTGACGATAAAGGCTCAATAACTGAATCATCGACGCTTGAAAAAGGCGGCGAGGAGCATATAAAAATTCCTGCATTCGCTTGGCACACATACGTAGCGCTTTCGGATGGCGTGGTAACTTATGAAACGATGATGGGTGTTTACAATCCAAAGACATGGAAAGAATTCGCCAAATGGGCGCCAGAAGAAAATACGCCCGATGCCAGTGCATATCTGGCCTCTCTTAAAAAAGAACTTATCGCCAGCGCAATTCGTCCGTAACGCGTCCGCCGGTAAAAAAATCTTCAAGCGTTTGTAGGCGATAAAATTTTCTATTTTTGAAATCTTTTTCGTTGAAATTGAGCTCCGAGAATTTGGCAACTATTTCATGCACGCCGGCCTCGACAGAGCGCTCTGCTCTGAAACCAGGAAAAGTTTTCCTGGTTTTCTCGAAAGAAACTTTGTAACTTCGCGTATCCGTTCCTTCGTGGGACTTTGTGCGAATAAGGCCTTCTTTGTCCAAATCCGTATTTTTCGCCAGAAAATTCAGCTCGCAACCAGGTACCGCGCCCTGCACTATCTTTGCCAAATCAATAACCCGGAAATTATTTGATTCGTTGCCGACGTTTAGAATTAAAAGCTCACCACCATCCCAATTATAACCAAGTGCCTGCCTAACCGCTTCGCAAACGTCCAAAATGTGGACGTTTGGGCGCCATGGCGTGCCATCAGAGTTCAATACTATTTTTTTGCTGGTGAACGCCATCCCTGCAAACATATTCACAACAACATCAAGGCGAATCCTCGTGGATAGACCAAAAACCGTAGCAAATCTTAAAGCAATCGGCGAAAAATTCTTATCGCTTAAAGCTCGTAAATCATTTTCAATCTGGACTTTATTGAAAGAGTAGGGAGTTTGCGGATAAAGCGGAGATTCTTCTGTAAATAATTCTTCCCCTCCTTTTCCGTAAACCGAACAACTAGAGGCAAAAATAAATTTCACTCCTAATTTTTTGCACATTTTTGCAATTTCTAAACTATAAGCCCGCGTAGGGTCGTAGACATTTTCCGCTTTTAGATTGCCGACCGGATCATTGGATATTCCGGCGAGGTGTACAACGGCATATGCGCCGGCAAGGTCTTTATCGGTAATGTCTCGCACGTCACGCAAAACCGTTGTTACAGATGGCGGCTCGTATAATATACACTTCTCAAAAAACCCAGTATCGTAACCAATGCAATTAAAACCGCTTTTTTGGAGAAAATCGGTTAAAGCGCTTCCTAAATACCCCAAGGAACCGGTAACTATAACTCTTTTCATCGTTTTGAAAGCATATCTTTAATTCCGGCCTCAATCCCAGTTTTTGGCTTCCAGCCAATCTCTTTTTTTATTTTAGAGATATCCGCCCAAAAACCAATCGGCTTCTTCGGTTCGGGTAACAGTTTTTTCCCAAAAACCAAGTTGGCCACACGGGCGTTTGAAGTCATGATCCCTGTACCAACATTATAGACGGTGTAAGAATTTTTTAAACCTACCCGAGCAATTTTTACTACCGCTCTTGCAGCATCTTCAACATGTATAAAATCGTTTCCCCCATAAGGATTATTAAGTCTCAAACTAATGCCGTTCTTTTTCATAGAAATTAAAGATGGAATAAGCGAGGACGATTTCTGGCTGGGCCCGTAGACAAAAAATAATCTGGCCCAGATAAATTTCGCGCCGTAGCGTTTCGCAATTTCCTTTCCGACAAAATGAAGCTTAGTCTTTGCGCCAGAAAATGCGTTGAGGGGTTTGGGCGCGGAATCTTCCCTAAATTTTTTAGCAGAAGCTGCGCCATATTCCCAGGAGCTACCCGTCGCAATAATTTTCTTGCACCCGCTCTCACCCAGAGCCCGCAAAACCTCTATGCTTCCGTTAAGATTTTTTGCGCTAATCTTTGGTCCATAATCTGGTATCCCTTCCCAAGCCATATGAATCGCAACATCAGGTCTAAACTTTTTTAGACGGCTAGACCAAATTTTAACGTTAAAAATATCACCCCTCAAAAATTTTAAGCGGCCAGATCTAGGAAATAATTTAGCGGCATTTTTGGGATTTCTACTCAAAATAAGCAGGTTATATTTAGTTTTAAGCAATTGCCGTACTACGGGCCTGCCCACAAACCCCGTACCTCCAGTGATAAAAATTTTCATTCTTAAACCATATTGCCATAACTTGATTTTCTTGTGAAGTCCGTGATTTCCCGCGTCTCACGATCCCTTTACAAAACGTCTGAAATCATATATAGTGCGTGGGAATAAATCTTTAACTGAAGGAGGATAAATTATGAAGTGGGTAATTGTTACCGGGGGCACACGAGGTATCGGCAAGGGTATTTCAGAAAAACTCATTGAACATGGCTATGGCGTGCTCGCGATTTTCAAAGAGCGAGAAGATGAGGCACTTAAATTCGGCAACGAATACGGATTCGAACGGATACGTATTCGCAAATGCGACGTGACCAATCCGCAAGATACCGGCCGCCTGTTCCAAGATTTGGCAATCTTTCCAAAAAATGATGAGGCAATCGCCCTGGTCAACAACGCGGGCATATATCCAAGAAGCTCAGACGCTAAGGACTTCATCGAGATGCTTTCGACCAATCTTGTCGCGCCGTACAAGCTCATACAAGAATTTGCCGAGTATCGCCGCTATATAGCGATAAACATCGGTGCGACAGGCACGGGGGCTGTGGTTAACATCGGGGCAGTCAATGGATTGCCAGGTCGACCTGCGAGCATGCCGTTGTACCCAGCATCTAAAGCTGGACTGCACCGCATGTGTGAATTGTTAGCGGCCGAGTATGCCCGAGAAAAGCTCCTGCACATAAATACGATTGTCTGCGGAGCGGTCGATACGGAGATGCTTCAAACGAATCCTGCGAGCCGACAAGCGCACATCGACAATACTCCGACTGGAAAATTAACTACCCCAGAAGAAGTTGGGGCTGTCGCATTGTGGCTCATTTCGATGCGCGAATCAAACTTGGTTGGCGCACAAATCGTCTTAAACGGCGGCAAGTGCCCTTAATTGATTTTATTAACTAAGAAGTAGTTTGAACCTTGAAACAAGATAGGGCGATCCAGAAATGGATTGCCCTATTTAATTTTATATTTTTTAACTCTCAAAAAAGTTGGCCGGGATTATGGTTTCGGGTAAAATGCGTACATGGACTATAAAAAGATGGATGGCGTTACAATAATGTCCGTATACTATTCCCCGGAAACGCGGATGCTCCAGGAATTGAATAAATCACTGACGGATAGATTAAATCCTGGGAGCGGTCATAAATGGCTTTTTGCAGAAAACAGCAAGGAAAAAACTAAAATCAATCCTGTTCAATTTTCGGACGCAAATGCGAAAGTTCTCCCTGGAGTTGCCGGGTGGAGAGAAGACGTCGTCTCTTTTTTCCGTGGCAGCTTCAACCACGCGGGTGGACTTCAAATTCTCCTGAAAAATGTCGATACACGTTTTGTCATATGCACCGAGCCTGATTTTTTCATAATCCGCCCAAACTGGATATCCGAGCTTGTGGATACAATGGAAGCAAAAAAATTATCGTTTTTCGGCGCTCCGTACGATCCAAGGCGATACAATATGTATAGATACTTTCCCCATGTCGCGTTTATGGCTATGGACCTCTCGCGCATGGACAAATCAACCTTAGATTTTAACCCAAACTACATAAGAGCAGATTTTCTCCATCGGGTCGCAAAAAAAATTATCGGCAGACGAGCCAATATCAATACAAGAAGGGATACGGGATCAAAGATTTTTGAACAGTATCATAAAACACGCGCAAGCGAATGCATTCAGCCGGTATTTACCGGGAAAATGAGTTCTCTCGATAAAATTTTACCGGACAGTTTTTCATTTATTCCGCATAAAAAAGATTATTTTGTTACCGAAGGATTTTTAAAATATGGTTTGCCGGACTTCAGGAATTTATACAAATGGGAAGAATATTTTTACAGGGGCAGGCCTTACGCATTCCATATGCAGGGTTCAAAAGAAAAGAAGGATATGGCGCGAGAAAGCGCTATAGTCAAAGAATTCATAGAAAAAATTGTTTCTAATCTTCGGAAATAAATATCGTCCAATCACGTCCTTCTATATTCTCAATTCTTTTCGTAAATTTATATCCGAGTCGGTATTCTAGAAGTTCAATTAATTTCTCATCGTCTTTGTGAGGAAGTTCCCTTTCAACCTCCGGGAACATAACTATTTTAGGATTTTCTCCAAAACCCTCCCCGGTTAAAATATTATCCGTCTCCTTCGGAGGCGGAAATTTTCTCCTCCAACTTAAATATATTTTTGCTAAAATTGGATATCTTTGGAGTATGGGCGGCAAGGCATAATTTCTATTGATGGTATCCAGTCTATTTTGTCCAACCAGTTGGCCCGCAACGCGATATTGGAAAAATCCGACCGGATCAAAAATTTTGCGCAATTCTTCATCAAACGAATTCCATCCATATCGATGATTCCCCCAATAATGAAACATGGCCGGACCGAAGGCATACGACCCGCTTCCCCAAATCGCAAACTTCGCTCCTTTGGGAATGAACTCAAGCAATTTCTCTTCCGTTTTTTTAATGCGCTCCGAACTAAATTTTATCAAGTGATTGCGGTACGAAACATGTTTAATTACAGATTCGGATACCAACAATAAAGATAACGCGAATAACGCCAAATAAATATTTTTACTTAAATTCAATCCAATCCTTTTGGCCAGCTGAATCGCCGCCAATACCATAAAGGGAAAAAGAATTAGAGCTAGCGCCATATTCCTAAGCGTAACTCCGAGTTCTTCCCCTCTCGCTGAGTTCCCGGGAACATCTCCTAACACGGCTAGTGTATATATCAAAATAATAATCCCAAAAATGCCTAATATTGATTGAGGAATGATGCTTCTGTCCTCGTCAGAAAAATATATTTTTCCCCGGAGTAAATTATAAAAATAGGAAGTGAGCAACGAAAGAAAAGAAAAAAGAACGAATAAAATTGTCAACGAAAAAATTGGGCGATTTAACATCAGATATTCTACATTGGCAAGCAATCTTCCAAAGACCCAGGCAACGCCATTGCCATCTGTCATATCATGTAGAATAGTTTGATTAATTATGGCTGGGAGGCGGTAAACAACGCGGGAAATAAAAATTAAAAACGAGAAAACAGATATGATAGGGAGAATTAGCAGTGTCTTAAGTGCCCTCCAGTCTTGCCATAAATAAGAGGAGATTAAGAGAGAAATATAGACCGGAACGATCAATAAAACAAAAGAGAATTTTACTGCAAATAAAAAGCCTAGGTAGATCCCAATGAGGATTAATAGTCGCGCACTTTTGGTTTCTTTATTTATTAACGCCCAAACCGCAAGCAAGATCGGCACGCTAAAAATAATCATAGTCGCATCAGCCCCAATGTAATCCTGATAAGTTAAAAATGAAGGCGAGGCCGCTATAATCGCCAGCATGAAGAATTTTACTAGCGGGTTTTGCTCTTCTGGCAAAAACCGAATAAAAATAATTAAGGCGAGGATATTCAAAATAGTTTGAGAAAAATATATAATCCTTAAAAATTTCTGCGTAGATGAAATATTGTCACCCGTAAAATTGAACACCTTGGAATAAATATAAAATAGTGGGGTTGCTGGATGCGTTACTGTCCTCGTCGGAAGGCCATTATAAATGAGTCGCGCGTCGTAATAGTAATTATTTTCTATATCGGTTGATTGTATATAATACGGTCTCGGCACTAAAATAATCGCATAAATAAAAAGTGACGACATATATATCACCGTTAACATAATCAGAATTGACTTCTTATTTTTAATTTGTCCTAAGAAAGATTTCATAAACTATTTGCTAGGTGTTTTTTGCAACACGCAAATTATTGAAACTCCAAAGGGGAGATCTATCCATCGAAGGATATTTGCCTCCAAAGAAAAAATTTTCTCGAGAGAATTATTCAGTATCCTTGGCAATATAAAAAAATCTGACTCTCCTTCGTTAAAATTAAATATTTTCCTTAAAAACCTGAAAACAAATATTACTGGAAACATAAGCAAATTAAAATAACTCAATTTTTTTATAATTAAATTTGTGTCAAAAAGTATCCTGGCACGCAAACCTGCTTTGGTATACCGGCGTTTGTGATGTAGAAGATTATCGTGCTCGGTCCATAAAAAAGAAAATGCCGGCACAGTTATAAGAGCCAACCCGCCTGGTTTAAGTTGCTCTTCTATCTTTTTCAAAGCGGCGCTATCGTCTTCGAGATGCTCTAATACATCAAGCATAGCAATAATATCATACTTTTCACGTAGTTCAATTCGCGGAAATTCGCCCAAAATTAGCGTGAAGTTCGGATTCAGTTTATTAGCAAGATCAATTGCGATATCGGAAGAGTCCAGCCCAAAAACGTTTTTTGCAAAATTGCCAAGAAGAGTAGCATTAAATCCAGTACCACAGCCGATGTCCAAGGCCTTTTCAACTTTTTCTGGACAAAATAATTTCAAACATTCAGAGATAATTTTTCGGCGTCCTCGAAACCACCAATGGTATTTTTCTATGTTATAAATTTCTATGTACTGAGCTCTTTCCATGCTATAATTTTCTTTTTTTATACCGGCCGAGGGCATAGTGCCAGCGAATTCTTATTAAATCAAAAAGGGATCCGATTGTATCCCGCCCTAACCGCACGGTCGTAACCGCGTCGTTCTGCCAAGTAACCGGGACTGCGGCTATTTCAAATCCTTTTAATTTCGCGAGAAATAATATCTCGGTATCGAAGCTCCATCTATCTATCAAGCTCCTGGGAAAAATTTCCTCCCTGGCCCGGCGCGAAAAACATTTAAATCCGCAAGTGAAATCCGGAATCCGCATGCCCATCATTATGTTCGCGAACGCTGTAAAAACCATGCCCATTATAGTACGGTATAACGGCTGAGAAACTAGTACGTTGCTCCCTTTTGAGCGTCGGGATCCTATAATAACTGGGGTACCCCCTTGCATCGCTCCCAAAAACTTCTCAATTTCCCGCGGCTCCGTAGACATATCTGCATCCATAAATAGCGCATAATCCCCTTTGGCGGTGGACATTCCGGCGCGAACGGCGTATCCCTTTCCTCTATTTTTTTCGTAGCTCAAAACTGCTGCGTTGTGCCGCATGGAAAAATTTTTAATATTCTCGAGAGTTTTATCCGTACTCCCATCATTTACAAAAATCAAATCTATCTTCTCAAACAATTTCTGATTGATCAAAAATTCCTCCATATAATTGGCTGTCTTTGAAAATCTAGACTCCTCGTTAAAAAGAGGAATAATTATGGATAAAGTCATGATATCAGCTTAGTATAATATAAATTCCAGCATTGATCCTGTACGTTACTATTTTCCAATTTCGTAAATCTGAATATCATCTTTATCATAGACTTTCCTATAAATCGCCGCCGGATTAATACCGCTTAATTCTTTCTCCCGTGGGCCGAAGTATAGGTAATCGACCCTGAATGGCGCGGATCCGGCAGTTTGTAGAAGGGTGTCGTATTCTTCCTTTCTTGCTTTAAGCAATTCCTGGGGCATTTCGTCACTTTTTGCGCGGAATGAAGAATCATGGGATTTCTCCGTGAAATAATCTTGGAATACGTAATTCCTATTGCTCTCAATGAATTCCGTGAAATCCTTTTCGCTAAATCCGAATAATTTAGAAACATACATATATCTCACCCAGATCTCGTTGTTTGAAGCCGTTGTATTCCCGCCATTCGGCAGAAGCGATTTATTATGCGTGTAGAGCGCGATATTTGTGATTGTATCGGGCGATATTGAGGCCACTACGGATCCGGAATCAGTATTCTTGTTAAGCCATGCGTAACTTTCAGCGTAACTTTTCTCTATCTTGTACGGATTGTCTCTGCTGAAAGCGTATTGCATATATCCATGCCCGGCCAAGAAAAATATTATGAATGCCGCCGCATATCCTTTCGGCAATTTTATTTTTATAAGATGCACAGCGATAATCAATAGACTTAAAGCGACAGGGAAAAGTTGAACCCGATACCAATGGTCGGGCTGTGGGTTAAACCCGAGAATAACTTGAGCATTTACAACAATAAAATACGAGAGGAGAAACGAGGCAAGATAAGCGAATAGAGTAAAATTTTTCTTTCCCAAAATTAAAAAAAGGATAGAAGTTAAAATAACGTCCCTGAGATAGCTTTTCCATACGGACCCCCAGCGGAAGGAATGTGAAATTTCAATGCCGATTCGGTTCGCAATATCCGCGTAATGGGCAAGAGAGTGAAGTGCGAAAAAATTTAGCCAGTATGGAATAGAAACCAAGAATCCAATTGCAAGAATTAAAGCAACGGTTTTTGCCTCCACTTTTCTATTTAATAAAAGCAGTGAAAATAAAATGACCAAAGAAACAAGAAAAGTCGCCCAATCATAAAGATACGTATAAAAAAGCAGTCCGAAACTTGCCCCTGCGGCCAGTATAAATTTTCGCTTTCCTTCCTCGAGCGCTCTCCAAAGAAAATATAGGGCGAGAATAAAAAATGGGAAGGTTACTGCGGGAAATTCAAATCTTGAAAATAATAAAGGGCCTTTGGCTCCAAGAAAAGGAACAATGCTCGCGGAAAGATACTTAAGCGACGAAAAGCTGGTTGGGGGGATCGAGATTCCAACAAGTGGAGAGAAAATAAAAATAATCGCAAAAAGAAGAGAAGGGATCTTTGCAGATGTCAGCCGTAGCGAAAGAAAATAAACCAACAAAAATGCCACAGGCGGAAGAATAAAATCGTAAAACATAAAGCCAAGGATGGCCATTACCAAGGGATTTAAGATAGGCAACAAGGCCGGGTCGACTTCATGTTCGGAGAGATAAATGTCGCTTACGATTAAATCGCCGTGGCTGGCAGAATTTGCGCGAGGGCCGTAGTAACCGTATTCATCTATATTTGAATTAGGAGCAACCGGACGATATACAAAATCGAGATTAGGGATAAATTTGGGCATCAAAAAATGATGGCTCCCAAATATTACAGCGATTACGAAAGCCGTTAATATAACCCATTTCATAAATGTTAAATGGCGTTGATCTTGTGAAAATAGGAACTCTTATCTCGTAGCAAGGTCTCGGGAGCACCTTCCTCGGAAACCCGCCCTCCCTCAAGCACAATTAATCTATCTGATTTCATTATCGTCGAAATTCTATGCGCAATAACCAAAATGGTTGTTTGCCCTTTAAGATTTTCTATCGCTTTTTGAATAAGGGCCTCGGATTCATTGTCGAGAGCGCTCGTAGCTTCATCTAAAAGCAAGATGGCGGGTTTTTTCGCAAGCGCACGGGCTAAAGCGATTCTCTGTTTTTGTCCTCCGGAAAGAAAAACTCCCCTCTCTCCGACTATCGTATCAAATCCTTTCTCTAGGCCAGAAATAAATTCATAAATATTCGCAAATTTGGCCGCTTCTATTATATCTTCCTCGGAAACATTTTCATCATAAAACTTAATATTGACCCTTATTGTATCATTCAGCAAGAAGCTATCTTGCGGCACATATCCTATATTCCTGCGCCACTCGTCTATCCTTATTTCTTTTATATTTTCGCCGTCCATCAAAATTTCTCCCTCCCGTGGTTCAAATAAACGCAGAAATATATCCGCGATAGTAGTCTTGCCGGCACCGGAGGATCCCATAATTCCTATCATCTCTCCCTTCTTAACCTTGAAATTCATTTTAGATACGACCGGTTCCTTGCCGTTGTAGGAAAAACCTATATTTCTAAATTCCAAATCGCGTGAAAAATGAAACTTAGCCGAACCCCCAACTTTTTCTTGATTTTTCTCTGTCTGATCAATCAGCTCAACGACATTGGATAAATAGGGATATAAATCATTAATTGATTCTATTGTTTTTTGGGCTTTATTAATTTGGACAAAAATTCTTTGAATAAGATACAAAGTGGCGATGAAAACCGCCAAGTCGAAAGTTGGGCGCGAATATGAAAGGACGAATACCGTGACTATAAAAATCAGGCTTACTGGGGACATTATCGCTCCCGCAAGATTCTTATTCATTACCAGGCGCAACGTCACATTCTTTATTTCGTTATAAAATTCTATACAGCGTTGTGCGACTTTTTCTTCCGAGCCAAAAGCTTTTATAGTTTTTATCCCGATAATATGCTCATTTATGTGATGAGTGACAATTTTGCTCAGCGCCGTCTGACGCCTTGTATTTCGTCTTGTTTTCGTCATTAGGGGACGCAAGATGAAGAAAAGCATCACTCCTACTAATAGAGTCATCGCGGTAATAAATCTGGACATTTTAACGGCGATGAATGCATACGCAAGCAGACTGGCCGCATTGCCTATAATCGAAGTTGATCCCTGCAGTAGCTTTGTGGCGTTGCGGAGATCATTCATGAGCGTATTTTCCAGATACCCTATTTTTTGCTTTAGCAGATAAGGCCAAGAAGTAAGTAAAGCCTTTTTATATAAAGAACTCCTCGTATCGGTTTCGAATCCCAATGTGGTTGTTGTATTTACGTACGAGAAAATTAAAGAAACTATAGATTTAAAAACGAAGATCGATATGATTACAGTCAGCAAGACGGACAACGTCAGCGGAAAATGGAAATACGTAAACCATTTAGTAATCGTGATCGAAATCGCGTCATTCCCAGAAGTTACGTTACTCTTAACTACGAGCGCGAAAATCGGTATTAATATTCCTATGCCAATGCTTTCCAAAAAGCCGCCGAGAAACCCCAGTGCAATCAATAAAATAATCTGCTTTTTGTATTTTCCGAAAAGCTTATCAAAAAGCGAATATGCGTACTTCCAACGCTTCCAAAATTTCATATGCTTTTTAACAAATATTCCACTATCCGTTCGGAAGACTTGCCGTCAAGCTTATAGAGAAGTTTTTCACGCAACAGTTGCCGATTCTGCGTATCTAGCTTTGGATTTTTCAAATACTCATCAATTGCGGAAAAAAGTTCATCAAAACTATTTGTAATTTTCATCGCTTTAGTTTCTAGAACGTCTTGAAAATGTTCGGACATCAAAAATCTCTTAATCGAGCGGTCGTACGGCCGTACGCTATAACCGTCAAAAACAGTCGTTATGAGCGGGACGTCAAAAACTGCAGCCTCGAGCACTGCTGTCGTAAAAATCGAGATTACTACATTGGCATGGCGCATAATATTCATGAAATTTATGCTATTCGGTAAGTCCCCCCATGCTTCGCGCTTCCAGAAGCGAACGCGAGGATGTTCTTCAAATGCTTCAAATTTTTTCTTATCAAAATCTCGGTCGGTGCTTCTTCCCCCAAGATAAGGCCGAATGATTAAATGCATATCTTCGCCAAATTTTCCTTCGTCGATCCATCTCAACACTGTTTCGATAACATCCGGCTCATCAGGACAGTAAGCGCTTCCAGAAATATATAAAATATATCTAGCACTAATTGGCATATCCATACTTTTTAGAAATTCCGCGCGCGAAACAGCATACTTAGGGTCGGAAACAAAATCGAGATGCGGATAGCCGACAATTTCCAGTTGTTCTGGATTGTAACATTGATATTTTAAAGCCATTTCATAAATATGATTAGACTGTGCAAGAAGCTTCAGCGGCTGGAACGGCAAAAAATATTTATCCAGATGGTCCCATCCCGCAGCCATCCCCACGGTTTTTATTTTTCTTCTTTTCGCTTCTGCCAAAAATCTTACGTCAAACTGTCCATAGATGTGCGGCGTGAAAATAAGATCTGGATGATATTTATCAATAACTTTAGTAAAAGGCCTTTCTTTGAAAAATAATTTATATAAAAATGGGATTGTTTTTGTTTTAAAAAAATGAGATCTGCCAAAAGTTAGCGCAATTATTTTTTTTACCGGGTACAGGTATCTTCTCCCACCAGCCGGAGGCTCGTCCGGCCTTAATCCCATGGTTGCCAGCATCTCTGTCGTTTTTGTATAGATTAAATAGGAGTAAAAAAAATAAAAGCACTTCTGCAAGTAAGTTTTTTTGAGTGGAAAAATAATCCTCTCCATTGAAAAATTATCTCCTACCAATGATACAAAATGCTCGTGATATTTATCATAGGCGCCCTCATCCATCACAAGGACAACTTTTATGTCTTTCCTTCCTTTGATTAAATTTTTGAGTTGATCAAAAACGCTGTTGGGAAAAAAGAAAAGATTCCGAAAAACAATGCTGGAATTAAGCGTAAAAAAAATAACCTTTTCTTTTTTCATCTATACCATATCTAACATTAAAACGCGGCAGAAAGTTTTATAAGCTTCTTTTCTATAGCTAACTTGTATAAAGAAATACTACAAGATTTCCCGAAAAATAGCATCAATAAGGCGATTCGAAGCCTTCCCATCCGCGTGGGTAAACCAAATTTCTCTAATTCTTGCCCGGCCGTCTTTATGAATCGTTGGATCTTTAAGGTAGGATTGGACAGCTTCAATAAATTGCTCTCTCGTCTCGGCATGCCAAGTACCTTTTGTATTTAATAGCTTGGCAATATGGTTCAGTAAAAATCCCCATCCTTTGTCGTATTTATTCCCTTGCGTCGGATAAATATCTGCGATTATAACTGGCTTATCCATCAATGCCGCATCAAGTGGAATAGAAGTTGGCCCAGTGATAACTAAACTGGAATAATGAATCTGGTCGATTAAATTTTCGTCATCTTTTTTCATAATTTCAAAATCAGGCCACCCGGAGAAACGGTACCCTGGCTTATCAAAAACAATTCCCTCCGGCCATTTTCTCACGTCCAGAGATTTAATATCTTCTCCAGGCGGATAACGGACTAAAACCTGATATCCGAGAGTTTCAAGAATTTCCAAAATGTAAGGATCGGTATCATTAACATGGATTATTTTATCTCCTCCAGGAGCAAACAAAATAAACGGCTTTGCGGGATCAAGGTTGAATCTTCTAAAAAATTCTTCCTTTGAGCTTAGTGGTGCTTTCAAATACCGATCATAGTGCGGGTGGCCAGTTACGATAATTTTGCCTTCGGGATAATTATGTAAAATAATGCTTTCTTTTTTTAGTTCTTCGGATCCGCATATTAATATATCGGGGAAGACCCTTAGCATCTGCTGGGTCGGATTGTCCCATGACCGCCACATCCCCATTATTTTTATTCCACCCCGCTTGGCATCCTGCATCAGCGCGACATCGTTTTCGTTGTGCATATCTGTCGAGAAAATCAAGCTCGGGGAATATTTTTTTAACAAATCCCAAAAAAAACCTTTTGAAGAGAGTACGTAATCGAGCTTGCGTACAACATTTTGCATAAAAAATGAGCGCCCGAAGAAACTAACAAAACTGGAGCCGATAAAATAGAAGTACTTTCTGTCCCAGTAAACTTTATATTTTCTCTTGCCTCGAGTCGTGCCTGTATCAAAAAATGTCCGAGACAATCTTTTAAAAAATAACCCCAAGAAAGTTTTTGACGCCAGATATAGCGGAACACCTTCCACAAATACATTTTCGCCCCCAAATGTGCTCTTAAAATATTCCGCTTTAAAAATCGGGACTATCAGAACTATCCTTAAGTCTTTTTTTGCTTTCAACTTTTCAAAAAAATCAGAGAGAAGAATATTTCTCGATATATGAGAATGAAAGCTTGTGATAAAAATTGTTTTCATATTTTTTCGAATTCTGTCGTCAGTTTTTTCAACGTAGGGATTACTTCATCATTGCTCCTTATAGTACCGTCTTTTTTTGCTCCCTGCACATGGAAACCAAAAGGTTTTCCTTTCCAAATGAACTCATCCCAATCATTGCCATAAAAATCCGGATAATCGAGCTCTTTAAAGCCGTTCTGCGTAT
>Ga0155226_103_pt1 | contig 38078 bp, 41 predicted proteins | sample RifCSPhighO2_02_FD_106194 | JGI IMG/M metagenome (GOLD analysis project Ga0155226, IMG submission 106194) | Candidatus Giovannonibacteria bacterium RIFCSPHIGHO2_02_FULL_43_32
AAATATAAAAACGCCATTCTTTTCTTCGCGAAGAAGATACAGAACGGAACTTTAGGAAAGCTGAAGTTGATGAAACTTTTGTACTTTTTAGATTTTGATTTTTTTGAAAAATACGGCAAATCGGTAACCGGGGATGAGTATCTCCGCTTTGAATATGGCCCTGTTCCGCGAATGGGAGAAAAAATATTGAAAAAGATGGACGGAAAAGAGATAAAAGTTGTAAAGCATAAAATGCCAAAGGGGTACAATGATCAGCAACGAATTGAGCCATTAGTTGAATTCGATCCATGCGTTTTTACGAAAGAGGAAATCCTGATGCTTGAGGAAATAGCGGGTAAATGGGAAAAATTTACCGGAACAGAGATGAAAAACGCGAGCCATGGAGAAGCGCCGTGGATTGCTACAAAGCCAGACGATGTGATTGATTACAACCTTTCGTATTACAGAAACAAATACGACGAGATGGCGAATGTATGAACTTTAGATTGCCATGGAAGTATTTCGGCACGATGACATTGAAAAAGATTTTAGAAACCTGCGGCGGTTTACCGCTCCGAGAGAATCTTTAGAGGCCTGGGAGCGCCTTTTTTCTTTGAAAGGATTAAAGGAAACTCCAGGTATTGACGCATGCTCAGGTTTCGGATCCTTTAAGATATACAAAGGGCGAGTTATACCACTTAAAGAAAATGTTGGAAAATCAAAAGGATACAGGGTAATTTTTCAATTGCTTGAAGAAAATCGAGCTATGATTTTAGTTTTCTCGCGCCACGGTGTTTATCACAGCGAGAGAGAATTAATAGCTTTAGTAAAAAATAGAATTGGAAATTAATTCATCTGAAACAAAAAATGCTTTGCCGTTACTTCTAGTTTTGCTTGTTTCGTTTATTACCTCGATGGTGACGGGGATTATGACAGTGACACTGCTTTCGGAGGTGACTTTCGCAATATCTTGAGGAGAGACCTTGATATTTATATTGATAGTGATAAAATTAGCAAAGTAGAGGGTTAACTGCTAAAATATATCTTATATATGCCACCATTTCATAATTTCACGGCGAAAGCTCAAGAGGCGATAAGGAGGGCGCATGAGCTTGCGATAGAGAGAGGACAGAACCAAATTGATTCCATGCATCTTTTGGCGGCTTTGGTTTTGCAAGATGACGGCATAGTTATTTCCATATTAGACAAGCTTGAGGCTGATTTAGCGCTTCTCACTGATTCTATTTTAGATTCGCTTGACGGCCAGATAAGGACTAATTTAATGATTTCTCCTCACCAGATTTATCTTACGCCGGAGCTCGGAAAGACTTTGGAAGAGGCGCACAAAGCGGCCGCTTCTTTAAAGGACGAATATATTTCATCTGAACATTTGTTTTTGGGAATTTTGGAGATAAATTCTCACGCGAAGGAAATATTGGGAAAATTCCGGATAGACAAAGAAAGAGTAATGCATATTTTGTCGGAACTTCGCGGCAAGGAGAGGGTTTTGGAAGCGGAGCCAGATTTGAAGCTCCAAGTTTTGGAAAGATACGCGAAAAATCTGACAAAGCTTGCGCGACAAGACAAGCTCGATCCCGTAATCGGACGCGAGGAGGAAATAAAAAGAATAATGCAGATTCTTGCTAGAAGAACAAAGAATAACCCTGTCTTAATCGGTGAGGCTGGAGTTGGAAAAACGGCGATTGTAGAAGGGCTTGCCTCAATGATAGCCCGAGGCGATGTGCCAGATATTCTAAAAGACAAGGAGCTGATTTCTTTGGATCTCGCGTCTTTAGTTGCTGGAACTAAATACAGAGGAGAATTTGAAGAGAGGCTCAAAGGCCTCATGCGCGAGCTTGAACGGGCTCAAGGCAGAGTGATTCTTTTTATCGATGAATTGCATACGATCGTCGGAGCCGGGGCGGCTGAAGGTGCTATAGATGCTTCGAATATTTTGAAACCTGCTTTATCAAGGGGTGAATTGCACGCGATCGGAGCCACAACTTTAAAAGAATATCAAAAATATATCGAGCGCGACCCTGCTTTGGCCCGCCGCTTCCAGCCTGTACATGTTGAAGAGCCGTCGCTAAACGACGCGATCAGCATTTTGCGCGGGCTCAAAGAAAAATACGAGCTTCATCACGGGATACGGATTACCGAGGAAGCAATTAGCGCCGCGGTCAATCTTTCGTCCCGTTACCTTTCGGACCGATTTTTGCCGGACAAGGCCGTTGATTTAATTGACGAGGCGGCTTCCGCTTTGCGCCTGGAATTGGATTCAATGCCGGACGAATTGGAGAAAGCCAGGAGATCTATTACAAAATTAGAGATAGAAAACGAGGCTTTGAAGACGGAAGATACGCCAATGGCTAAGCAAAAAATGAAAAATGTCCAGAAAGATGTGGAAGAATTGAAAGAGAAATCCAGGGATCTCGAAATGCGCTGGAAGAGCGAGAAAGAAACTATAAATAATATACGGAGACTTAAAAAGGATCTCGAAGTCTTGCGCTCGGAGGCGTCGATAGCGGAGCGGAAGGGGGAATTAGCGAAGGTTGCCGAAATAAGTTACGGAAGAATACCGGAAAACGAAAAGAAGCTTTTTTATGAGGAATTGCGGCTCAAGAAATTGCAGAAGACAAGGAGGATTTTGAAAGAGGAAGTTCGCGGAGAAGATATCGCGGACGTGGTTTCGCGTTGGACGGGCATCCCTGTCACGAGAATGATTGAAGAAGAGGCGGCTAAGCTTTTGAGGATGGAGGATGAGCTCAAGAAAAGAATCGTTGGGCAGGACGAAGCGATTTCCAAGGTCGCGAGCGCTGTTCGGCGATCGCGAGCTGGAATTTCAGACGAAGACCGCCCAATAGGTTCATTTATGTTTCTAGGGCCGACAGGAGTCGGCAAGACCGAGCTCGCGAAATCGCTCGCGGAATTTATGTTTAACGATGCGAAAGCTCTGATACGCGTTGATATGTCCGAATTTATGGAAAGGCACGCAATATCCAAATTCATCGGTTCTCCTCCGGGCTACGTCGGATACGAAGAAGGTGGACAATTGACGGAACTTATCCGCCACAGGCCGTACGCAGTAATCTTATTCGACGAAATAGAAAAAGCGCATCCAGAAGTATTTAACATTATGCTTCAAATTTTGGATAACGGACGCTTGACCGATGCCAAGGGGCGTCACGTCAATTTTAAAAATTCCGTAATCGTCATGACTTCTAATGTCGGCTCGGAATTTGTGCATGAGATGGAAAAATTAGGCTTCTCTGCCGACGAATCATCCGGCAAAGACGCAAGAGAAGATGAGCTGAAAGATAAAATAAGGAAATCCCTCGAGAGAAGGTTTAGGCCGGAATTTTTGAATCGCTTGGACGAAATAATAATATTTAACACGCTTTCCAAAGAAAATCTCAAGTCCATAGTAGAGATACAGTTATCGCGGATGAAAGGAAGGCTCTCCGCGAAATCCATCGAAATCGAGCTTACGTCGGCCGCGAAAGATTTTATCGCGTCTGAAGGATATGATCCGCATTACGGCGTGCGCCCGCTTAAGCGGTTTCTCGAATCGAAAATTTTAAACCCGCTTGCGGAAAAGCTGGTTAGGGGTGCCATTAAAGCGGGCGACAAGGTTGTAGTTGATCTCAAAGACAAGGAGCTTGTTATCGGAATTATTTCTTTGAAGAAGCGAAGCCGAAAGATTCCCGCCATGGTATAATATCTCAATGAAACGGATGCTATTTTTTATTACTCTCTTCTTGTGGGTAATTTTTTTTGCTGAAACCGAGGTTGCTGGCGCAGCAACAAAGATTCTAATCGTTCCCGGCCATGACAACGAATATTTGGGCACGGATTATCGCGGCATGAAAGAAGCAGATATGAATTTGGCTCTCGGAGAAAAATTACTCAAACTTTTTTCAACGGACAAAAATTTTGAAACGCATATAACCCGAAATCAAAGTGAGTATACCAATGAATTTATAAATTATTTTGTAACGGAGCTGGAAAATATACATAAGTTTATCAGGGACAAGCGGAGTGCAATGATCCAGAATCTGAACTCCGGGGAAATTGTTGAGGTATCCGGCGTCCCGCATAATACCCCTCCGCAAACCGTTATTGACCGCCTATATGGAATAAACAAGTGGGCAAATGAAAACGGAGTCGATATAACTATACATATACATTTCAACGACGTACCGAGAAAAAATAGAAATCTCCCGGGGGATTATTCCGGGATTGCAGTATATATCCCAGAGAGGCAATTTTCAAATTATAAAAATTCCAAAGCAATAGCAGATTCCATCTTCAACAGATTTTATGAACTATACGCTTTCAGTAATTTGCCGAAAGAAGATGGTGGAGTTGTAGAGGATCAGGCATTGATCGCAACCGGCTCGAATAATACGGTAAATAATGCGGCGATGTTGATAGAGTATGGATATATTTACGAACCAATTTTTCAAAATAAAAAAACCATAGATGTCGCAATCTCTGATTTGGCTCTCCAAACTTATTTGGGAATTAAAGATTACTTTGGCTGGAATAATGTATTTAAATCCGCTTATTTCCCACACAATTGGAAAAGCAACCTTAAGCGCGGCATAAATAATAGTTTGGATGTCCTCTCGCTCCAGGCGGCGTTAATGCGCGAAGGGGTTTATCCGCCTGATGGCTTTTCACGAAACGATTGCCCTCTTTCCGGAAATTTCGGCAATTGCACCGAGCGCGCCGTGAAAGGATTCCAAAGAAAATATAATCTCGAACCCATCGGCCTCGTCGGCTCCAAAACCAGAGCGAAGCTGAATAAACTTTACGGGATTTGAAAAGTGGGTGCGGCAGGACTCGAACCTGCGTAGCCCGTCAGGGCGCTTGGTTTACAGCCAAGTGTAATTGCCGCTATACGACGCACCCGATTGATAATCATTTTCGTATATAATAGCAGTATTTTCTGCTAAGATAAAGAGACTTTATGGGCATCATAAAAGAAAGCGCTTCTTACGGCAATAAATTGGCAAAAAAGTCATGGCTTATCAAAACCGGAAAATTTCCCGAAATAATTGAAAAAAATAAGATATGCAAGCTTGGCAGAATGATAGATATTGGGTGTGGGGTAGGTTCAACCGCGATATTTTTCAAAGATTTTTTTAAGGAAGTTTATGCCGCGGATCAGAATTGTTATTTGAGTGAGGAAGCCAAAAAATCCATCCAATTTTTAAAAATAGATTTAAACTTTGAGAAATTTCCATATTCAGATGGCTATTTTGATTTAGTGACTGCTCTGCAGGTAATTGAGCATCTCGAAAATCCTTTCCACGTTATGAATGAGGCGCATAGGATACTTCGTCACGAAGGATTTTTTATAATCTCGATTCCTAATCCATTCCAGATTGCGAGTAGGCTGAAATTTCTTTTCGGTGGCAATATAGGTCGCTACACGCTCGATAATAACCATCTCTTATTTATGACGAGAGACGTCTTCAAAAAAACATTCCTCTCAAAGTTCGATTTAGTTGAAACTGTTTATCAGAAAGGCGATATTCCGTTTTGGGGAAGGCTCGGGGCTATTTTGGGAAGAAAACGCGTAGGCAAGCACCAAAAAATTCTCCCGCCATCGGAGTTATTCAGCAGGGGAGTCGCATATGTTCTAAAAAAGAAATAATTTTCTCTGCTTTGTTTTCAGGCAAAAAACGTGCTAGAATTTAAGCGGTTATGCATGAGATATCTATTAAGGCAGAAAAATTGTTTGACTTTCTGGGAATCCCAGTTACGAACGCTTTGCTTCTTTCAACGGTCGTGACGCTGATTCTAGTTTCATTCGGATTTTATTTGCGAAAAAAAAATACGCTTGCACCCGGCCGGGTACAGAATTTTATTGAATTTTTGCTCGAAAAATTGCTAAACTTGATGGACTCGGTCTTGGGATCAAGAGAAATTTCCGAAAGGTATCTGCCGTTGATCGCAACGATTTTTACTTTCATTGTCGTTTCGAATTGGTTTGGGCTTTTGCCGGTTGTCGGTTCGGTGGGGATAGTGGATAAAGAGCATTGGACACCCCTTTTCCGTTCTCCGGCCGCTGATCTGAACTTTACCCTTGCCATCGCGACAATATCGGTTTTCGGGGTAAATTTGCTCGGAGCGATGTCTTTAGGGACAAAAAAATATTTTTCCAGATTTTTTACTTCCGTAGTTGGACCCCTTGAATTTTTCTCTGAATTTATTAAAATAATATCATTCTCTTTCCGCCTTTTCGGAAACGTGTTTGCAGGAGAAGTTTTGCTGATTATCGTCGGGTTTCTGATACCGTATTTCGTCCCACTGCCGTTTTTATTCCTCGAATTATTCGTAGGATTTATACAGGCATTTATCTTTTCCATGCTAACGCTTGTTTTTGTGGCAATGGCGGTTAAAGAAGAGGCGCACTAAGAAAAAGTCGTAGTTCTTAGTAATTAGTAGTTAGTAATAATAAAAACATGGATAATCCAGAAGTAGTCAGGTTAATAGCAATAGCGTTTGTGATGGGTGTCGGCACCATACTTCCGGCTTTTGCGATTGGAAAAATCGGGGCAAAGGGAGCTGAGGCGATCGGGCGCAATCCAGAGGCGGCTCCAAAAGTTCAGACAGCTATGATTTTGGCGATAGCATTCGCGGAAGCAATCGCGATTTACGCCTTGGTCGTATCGCTGATATTAAAATTCGTCGAGTAGAAAATGTCGGAACTCTTCTCTCAGCTTGGAATTGATTTCAGGCTTCTTTTAAGCCAAGGGGCGAATTTTTTCATAGTCCTCGCCGCCCTCACTTTTTTTGTCTATAAACCTCTCGTTAAAATTCTTAATGAGAGAAAGGAAAGAATAGAGTTCGGTTTGAGAGGGGCTAGAGAGGCCGAGGAGCGCCTGGCCGGAATTGAGGCGCTAAAAAAGCAAAAAATTGTTGAGGCAGAAAAAAACGCGACGGAGATAATTCGTGCGGCCGAGACGGACGCGGGCTTAAGAGGAGGGAAAATTGTGTTTGATGCGGAAGTGAAGGCGGAAGATATCCTTAAAAAAGCTTCTCTAATCGAAGAGCAGAGAAGACTCGAATCGATGTCCAAGCTATATCTTGAAGCTAATGCTCTTATGCGTGACGCGCTGTCAAAAGCGGTTGCTCTGCGGCCGGAGGTAATTGATGAGGCGCTGATTAACGATGCGGTAGATGCCCTTAAAAAAGAAAAAATATGAAATATCCCGCGAAAATATACGCAAATGCGCTGTTGAAGGTTTTAGGAAGCTCCGGCAAACAAGCAGAATGGCGTATTATTAAGAGATTCGCGGCACTTCTTCAAAAAAACGGCGACCTCGCAAACTATGGAAAAATTTCTTCGGAGATCGAGAGATTAATAGCGAGAAAAAACGGAGGCAAATTTATTTCCATGGAGGTCGCGCAAAAAGAAGGAGAAGCCACCAAAAAAGTTGCTAATTTCTTTTCCGAGAGGGATATCGTAAAAGTTCGAGTTTTGCCAGAGCTCTTGGCTGGAGCGAGAATATTGGTTGATGACGAGCGAGAGTTTGATTTCTCGTTCAAAAAAAGGCTTAAAGATTTATTTTCAAAATGAGCTACGAAATTTTAGAAAAATTAAAAAAAGAGATCTCGGACTTCAAGGTAGAAAAAGGAGCAAGGGAGGTCGGCATTGTCTCCGAGGTCGGGGACGGCATTTTGCGCATATCCGGCCTTTCCGGGGCTCTCGCGCAGGAGCTTTTATCAATCGAGGCGGATGACGAAGAAATCCCCGCCATCGCTTTTAATTTGGAGGAAAATTTTATCGGAGCGGTGATCCTGGGGGAAGGAGATAAAGTGCGGGTCGGCGCGCGCGTTTTAAAAACTGGAAGAGTTTTGTCTATCAAAGTCGGCGATGAACTTTTAGGCAGAGTGGTTGATCCCCTAGGTCAGTCGCTGGATGGGAAGGGAGTGATCTTCAAGAATTCCGGAAAAGATTATTTTTTGGAGAGGAAAGCGCCTTCCGTGATCGAACGCGAAAGCGTTTCAACTCCTCTGCACACTGGCATTAAGGCGATTGACGCCATGATCCCGATCGGCCGTGGACAGCGCGAACTTATAATCGGCGACCGCCAAACCGGGAAAACGGCAATCGTTCTGGATACGATTTTAAACCAGCTTCAGGACGAGGGGAGGCGCCAGATTGTTTCAATATATGTCGCTATAGGCCAAAAGAATTCCAAGATTGCTAAAACCATAGCCATGCTTGAGGAGCATGGGGCAATGAAAAATACTATAGTGGTTTCCGCTCCCGCTTCTGCTCCGGCATCGTTGCAGTATTTGGCTCCGTTTGCGGGTGCGGCGATTGGCGAATATTTCATGGATAGAGGGCTAGACGCAGTCGTAATCTATGATGATCTTTCAAAACACGCGGATGCTTACCGCCAGCTTTCTCTTCTTCTGCGCCGCCCACCGGGACGCGAAGCATATCCGGGCGATATTTTCTATCTCCACGCTAGGCTTCTTGAGCGCGCAGCTAAATTAAGCAAAGAAAAAGGCGGAGGGTCCCTGACGGCTTTGCCGATTATCGAAACGAAACTTGGTGACGTTTCGTCATACATCCCGACAAACGTTATTTCCATTACGGACGGCCAGATTTACCTGGAGTCCGGACTTTTCTATCAAGGAGTTCGCCCGGCAGTAAACGTGGGATTGTCGGTTTCGCGCGTGGGTTCCGCGGCTCAGACCAAAGCGATGAAAAAAGTTGCCGGGAAAATGCGTCTTGAGCTTGCTCAATTTAGGGAACTCGCGGCATTTGTGCAGTTCAGCTCGGATTTGGATTCTGACACGAAAAAGAAAATCGTGCGCGGTCAGTTACTTACTGAAATTTTAAAACAGACTGATTTAGAACCGGTGCGGTTTGAAAAAACTGTTGTAATTTTGTATGCGGCGCTAACTGGTGCGATGGATAATATGCCCATTTCCAATGTCCAAAGTCATGCGAATGGCCTTTGGGATTGGCTTGAAAAACTCCATCGCGATAAAATTTTAAATGAAATTCGAAAATCAGGAGATTTTACAACCGAGGTCGAAGAAAAATTGAAAGAGGCGATAAAAGACTATGGAATCTCTTCAAAATCTTAATCGAAGAAGGAAAGCAGTTCGCAGCATCGGTGCCATAACCAAAGCTATGGAAGTGGTGGCGGCGATTAAAATGCGAAAAGGGGAGGAGACAACTTTAAATTCCCGGCCTTACGCGTTCAAGGTTTTGGACTTGCTTGAAAAATTAGGACGCGTTTCTGGAGTAGAAAATGTTTTTACCAAAGTATCTCCGTCTGCCAAAACCTTGGTAATACTCATAACGTCTGACCGAGGACTAATCGGAGCTTTTAATACTCAAGTCCTGCGCGCTTTCGAAAACTTTATCGCTCGAGATCGTGGAGATTATATTTTCGCCGCTGTCGGCAAGAAGGCTGAATCGCACCTTTTGAAAAAGGGGTTTGACGTTTTAAAGAAATTTTACGGTTTCGGGGATTTCATCAAGGTTGAAGAAATCGCTCCGCTTGCGGATTTCGTCACGGGCGGATTTATTTCCGAAAAGTGGGGTAGGGTAGTCGTGACTTCGATGCATTTCAGAAGCGCCTTGAAGCAGGAAACGATTATCCGGGAAATCTTGCCGCTCGATTTCAGAAATATTAGAAAAACCATATTGGAGATTATCCCGGAGCATGGGCGCTGGGCGGAATTTAGGGAGAAAAATGGGGTGAGCGCTTCAGATCGGGAGATTGACTATATTTTCGAACCCTCTTCCGAAAAACTTATGGAAAATTTAATGCCGCATCTCTTGAGGATGAAAATTTATCATTTAGTTTTGGAGGCAAACGCGTCTGAACACGCCGCGCGCTATGTGGCGATGAAAAGCGCTTCGGATAATGCCGAGGATCTTTCAGGAAAGCTTCTAATTCAGTTTAATAACGCGAGACAAGCGGCTATCACGGGCGAGATGGTCGAGATGTCGGCAACACAAAGCGCGTTAAAATAATTTATGGCAAAAGCAAAAGGAAAAATTGTCCAAATCATCGGTCCGGTTGTAGATATTGAGTTTGGCGACGGGCATCAAATGCCGCCAATTGGACACGCTCTCGAACTTAGAAAAGGCGAGGAGAAAATAATTTTGGAAGTCGCGCGCCATTTGGAGCCGGGAAGGGTCCGCGCGGTTTCTCTTTCTTCCACAGACGGGCTTTCGCGAGGCGCGGAAGTTTCGGATACGGGAGGATTTATTAAAGTTCCAGTAGGTCCAGAGGTTTTAGGGAGGATTTTCAATGTGACGGGCGATGTCATTGATAATGGTAAAGAAATCAAATTTAAGAAATTTTGGCCGATCCGAAGGCCCGCGCCACCGCTTACGGAACAATCCACAAAGACGGAAGTTTTTGAAACGGGGATCAAAGTGATTGATTTGCTCGCCCCATTTATAAAAGGAGGAAAAGTCGGCTTATTCGGAGGCGCCGGAGTCGGCAAAACGGTCTTACTTATGGAGTTGATAAGAAACGTTGCCGAGGAATCCGGAGGGGCTTCTATTTTCGCGGGTGTTGGGGAAAGGACTCGCGAAGGCAACGATTTGTATAAAGAGATGAAAGAGTCTGGGGTTATTAATAAAACCGCTCTCGTTTTCGGGCAGATGAACGAAGTTCCTGGCGCGCGATTGCGGGTAGCGCTTTCCGCTTTAACAATGGCTGAATATTTTAGAGATGAAGAAAGAAAGGACGTCTTGTTGTTTATTGACAATATTTTCCGTTTTTCGCAGGCCGGATCTGAAGTTTCGACACTTCTTGGGCGCCTGCCTTCCGCCGTAGGATATCAGCCGACTTTAGCGAGTGAAATGGGAGAGCTTCAAGAGCGCATCACATCAACTAAGAAAGGATCTATCACGTCGGTCCAGGCGATTTATGTCCCGGCGGATGACATTACGGATCCTGCTCCGGCGACAACGTTTGCGCATCTTGATTCAACTATCGTGCTTGCGCGCTCGCTTACGGAAATTGGAATTTATCCGGCGGTAGATCCTCTCGCTTCAACTTCAGCGGCGCTTAATCCAAAAATAGTTGGGGAGGAACATTATCGCGTAGCGAGAAATGTTCAGGAGATTTTGCAGCGCTATAAGGAGCTTCAAGATATAATCGCAATTTTGGGATTGGAAGAACTTTCCGATGAAGATAAGCTTGTTGTATCTAGAGCGAGAAAAACGCAGAAATTCTTGTCCCAGCCGTTTTTTGTGGGAGAAACTTTTACGGGACGGCCCGGCAAATATGTCCCGCTTCAAAAAACGATATCTGATTTCAGAGATATTATAGAGGGAAAATACGATTCCGAGCCGGAAGATTTCTTTTATATGAAAGGGGCGCTTAACGATTAGAATTAAATGCATGAAGCTTACGATTTATTCTTTGAGGGGAGTTGAATTCGAAGGCAACGCAATGTCTTTTAATGTGAAAACAAAGAGCGGGGAAATCACTCTATTGGATCATCACAGGCCACTGATTACCCTATTGGAAGAAGGTGCGGCGAAAATCGGACTCCTTGACCAAAGTGTTAGAAATTTTGAAATTAAATCCGGTTTTTTGGAAATGGATGATCACGATAACTTGAGCATCCTCGCGGATTAATGCTACATTAGGAGGCAAGCCGAGATAGCTCAGACGGCAGAGCGCATCCATGGTAAGGATGAGGTCCCGGGTTCGATTCCCGGTCTCGGCTCTGGAAAAATAAATATTATGTCACAAGTAAATTTAATAAAATTTCAGTGCACCGTCTGCAAACGCTATAACTATTATTCCACGAAAAACAAGAAGACAGTTGAGCGGAAATTGGAGTTTAGCAAATTCTGCGGGTGGTGCAAAAAAAGAACGGCGCATAAAGAAGCAAAGGTTTAGGCTATGCCTTTCTCGATAGGAGTTTTCGGATTGGCCGCAGTCGCGGGTTATTTTCTTCTGCCCATTTTTCTTTCTAAAGAAGTAGTCAGAGCTTACCTTGCTCGAACGACGAATTCCGAAGCCGAGTGGAGAGATTATCTTTTGCGGCCAGTAACGGATTTCCTGGATACGCGTTTTCATTTCATAAGCCCGAATGTCATAAGCCTGATCGGTTTTGCCCTGGTTGGATTTCTCGCGTATCTTTTCAGCGTCAAAGCCGATTACCTTCTCATATTCGCGGTAACCCTTCTCGCCGGGTTTACGGACATGTTGGACGGCTCTCTCGCAAGGAACGCCAAGCGAGTGACTAAAACGGGGGTCATTTTGGATGTCGCAAGGGATTTTATACTCGTACTCGTTTTGAGCTTCTACCTCATCTCGTACCAATTTTTAGCCGCCAATTTATTTTTCTGGTTTCTGGTCGGGTATATTTTCTTGGGCTTAATCAGGAATCTCGAATTTAAGTTCGCATCCGGAAAATTTTCGCTCGACGAAGATTATAAATTCGTCCTCGACCGCATGCGCCTTTTTATATACATAGTGGGCATCCTGATTCTAATTTTGACCCCGCTTTCGGAGAGTTTCAGGACGCTCGGCGAGACGCTTATAATTTCGTCTATCGTAATGACGTGGATTTCGGTCCTCTTCCACTCCGCGCATTTGAAAATTTTAAGGGATGAGAGGGTGAAGGTATAAAAATTTGCGCGGAAGTCATTCGCTGGACTTTTTTCATTCTTTGTGCTAAACTACTACGAAATAAAAACAGGAGGTAAATCATGTTCATTGAAAGAATCCCTGGCCACAAGCAGATTGCAGAGTTCGTGGCCGTAGCTGAGTTGGCCGTTAAAGAGGCGATTACCTTATTCCATGCGTGGGATAAATGGAAAGATCGCGAAGGTGGATATTTCTGCGTTGCAGAAGCAAGACGTGGCTTCCCGATTTTGGTAACACCAATCGGAGCTGTCTTGGTAGAAAAGGGAGAAAAATATCTTGCCTTCTGCCAAGAGAAAGCAAAGCGTCTTGTGCAACATCCAGACCACAAAAGTAGCTGGGAAAGTAGGAACCCCGAAGCCGGTCAGTGGGGAGGAGCAATAAGCGTGAGTGCTTTCGGAAGTCTAATCTTTTCTATGTCAGGCTTTCCGGAGCTGGGTGACGAAGCCATTATGTTAGTGACTGCGGAAATGTTCTTTAAATCAGCAACAGATGTGGATATAAGCAATCAACTCGAAGCCATCGCAAACCGCAGCAATAACCCGTATTGGCTTGCACTCCGATACCTCACTCTAGACAGATACTGAGTTCATTGATGTTTCTAAATATTTTAGTACCAAAAGGGTCTGGATTCATTCCGGGCCCTTTGATTTTATAAAAAATTCCCTAAAAACTGCACCGAACTATCGTTTTTATAAGAGATATTATTTCCGTCTCAGCGCGGGTGAGCCACCCTAAAGGTGCGGCAATCAAAAAAGTGGTGATTCATAAGAAGAAGATTTGCCATACAAATTACTGAGCTCCGTAATCTCATAGAGGGCAACGCCAGCTCTTTATCCTCACTATGTAGTTTAACTCTTTCGATTCCATTGGATAATTCGATGCAGATTTTAGAGAACTATTTAAATTATATTACCGTATTAAATCGTGTCAATTGTGGACTACAAACCCTCTCGATCACTCGATACTAAATGTTGATTGTGGCGGGAGTGCCAGGAATCGAACCTGGGTTACTGGTTTTGGAGACCAGAGTCCTGCCGCTGAACGACACTCCCTTCAATTAACTCCTTCAATAACTTTCTAGCCCTGCCGCCACCTTTGAAATATTTTTCTCGAGCTAGGGCTTCCTTCTTTGTATCAAATTCTTCTTTATAAACCAAATCTAGCGGCCTTCGATTTCTGGTTGATTTAACTAAGCCATCATCGTGTTGTTTTAGTCTTAGTGAAAAATTACCGGTCGAACCGATATAGAATTTTCCATCTTTTTTACTTTTTAAAACATAAACTGTAAACATTTTGTTGGAATCGCCCCGCAGCTGCGGGGTTGGAGACCAGAGTCCTGCCGCTGAACGACACTCCCTAGTTTTCATATAATATAGCATTTTCTGGACAAATCGCCAGTTTTGTGATAGGTTTCAAGAAATACTTTAGGAAGGAGGAAAAATTATGGTGGGAGACAAATGTCCCAAAAAATGCAAACACAGCACGTTTCATTATTGCGATGCCTCTGGGACGCATTGCGACAAACACTGTGTCTGTTCGTGCCAGTCTTGTGCTACGGATAAGGCCGACCCAGCTCCAGTGGACAAAAAATCTGGCGGAAAGATACTGCCAGGATCCACGATAATCGGATAAACTCCAAAAGGGTTGTGAGGATTGAATAAGGGGCGTGCGCGAGAGAGATTTTGCCACGCCTCTTTTTTATTTGAATAGTAAGTATATTCGCGATCGCGAGAATACTTACTATTCAAAAACCGCCGGAGGTCATGGGGATGACGCGGCGGTTTTTTCGTTGGCGAAGATGCGCCGAGAGATAAGGTAGCTGATTACGGTAACGACGCCGGTTACGATGAGTTGAGCGAAGAGGTACCAGAGGCGCAGGCACTCGACAAGTATATAGAGCAGTGTAATGCCGAGCAGAAAAAGAAAAACAACCATCGCGGCGTATTTGCCGATTTGCCTGTGGATTTCATGCGACTCCCGATCCTTGAACGTCCAATATTTATGAAAAAGAAAATTTGAGGTGTAATTTACTATGGACGCTACAATCGCGGAAGCCAGATACCATACTCCAACTTCTTCGGTAAGAACAATGAGAATCAGATAGCCCAGGAGCACGCCGATTGCTCCCGAACTACAGAATCGCAGAATCTGCGCATACGGAAACTTCATGTGTGCTCCTTTCAAACAGCGTTTGTTCCAAATTAGCACAGTCTCAAGATTAAATCAACTCCACGTAATGGTTCAATAGCTTGTGACCACCTAGCAGTAGAATGACGTATATGTCATATACAACAAATCCTCATCTTCCCAGGCTTCGCATGGAAGCAGTTCGCTTGGTCGAATCTGGCTGGAGTATCCGATCAGTTGCGCGACATCTTCGCTATTCACATCAAGCAATTATGAATTGGGTGAAACGTGCCGGACTGATGCATCACAATGCTCGGATAATCCCAACGCGTTCTTCGCGTCCGGATCATCATCCCCGTGAGCTACCAAAAGAAATAGTCTGGCGCATTCTTGATTTGAGATCGGAACGAAATCAATGCGCAGAAATTCTACATTATCGAATGGCATCGGAAGGAATTAGAGTTTCCATTTCGAGCGTGAAGCGCGTACTCAGAAGAAGTAATATTTCCAGATACTCTCCTTGGAAAAAGTGGCATACGTATCCACCTCGTCCATTGCCCCAAAAGCCTGGTATATTGGTCGAAATTGACACTATTCATGATGGGCCAGTTGGTGAACAGCTATATATCTATACTGGACTTGATGTTTGCTCCCGCTTTGCGCATGCGATTGCCTCAGAGCGCATCAATACGCATACGAGTCTTAGATTTGTGGAGACTACGAGAAAGGTCGTTCCATTTTCAATCGAAACATTGCAGTCAGATCATGGTTCAGAATTTTCAAAATGGTTCACAAAACGAATTGTTGCACGTGGCATGGCGCACCGGCACTCGAGAGTGAGAACTCCCAATGACAACGCGCATCTTGAACGATTCAACCGAACTATACAGGAAGAATGCATTTCAAAAATTCCAAGATCACTCAAGACATGGAAAAAAGAAATTCCTATATATTTGCGTTACTACAATTTCGAGCGTCCGCATATGGGAATTAATTATCAAACACCCATTGAAGTGGTCAGAAGGTATTGATTAGAGAACGCTCCATAAATTTATTTTGCGGATACACACAAATGAAAACCGCTTGAAGCTGTATAATTAATTACATGAATACAAACCCGGAACTCCTTAAGTTTATTCAACAAGCGCTCGGTACCGGCCAGTCTAAGGACGAAGTAAAAAAATCTTTGAATGATGCGGGGTGGCAGGATGTGGATATTGCCGCGGGGTTTTCGGAGATCGAGAAAACGAGCGCTTCTCTTGTCCAGCCAGCACAATCCCAACAGCCGGTTCAAGTTCAACATCCGCCAAGCTCTTCCAGAAAAATAATTATAGCAATATCTATTGCGGTTGTCGTTGCAGTTTTGCTGGGAGGAGGTGCGTACGCGTATTTTATGAAAATAGGCCTCTTCGCACGGCCTCCATACGCTGAAGATAATTTAATGTCGGGAATTCTCATTGCGGCTTCCAAAATCGACACTTCTTCTTATTCTATTTCAGCCTCAGTTTCAGTCGGCAAGCGCGATGCAGATGCCGAGCCGTTTTCTTCCAAGCTTACTTTAAGCGACGAGGCTAGAGAGATGTATAAAAATGATTCGGCGCGGGCGGAGAATGCTGGCGCGATACTGCAGTATTTGCAGACTTTGGGGTATTCCAAAAAAACTAATCCATATCCCGCGACCATGAAGCAATTGCTTATCGATGCCGGAAAGCAGAAATATTATTATGCGAGCAAATTATTCATAACGGATCCCAAGACGGAAGAAGAATACGGGTATGGGCGATCGGGGGACGGCAAAAATTTTGAGCTCGTCATTAACTTTGAAACGGATAACGCCGTAGTTCAGTTGAAAAAAACTTATAATTTTAAGCCCGAGGCGACCCGCATCGAAGGAAAGAAAGTAACGTTTACAAAAGACAGCTCGAGTTATCTATATCTTTCTTCGGAGCCGCCGAAGCCCTTTTTGGTCTCGCTTCAGGAAATGGTTAACTACGCGCCGGCAGAGATGAATGTAAGTTTCTCCGCCTCCGCCCAGACGGATTGGAAAAAAGAAACAGCCGATTGGAAATTCAACGGCGATGCAACTGGAGACTTCGGAGACCTGACTTATAAATTCAACGCGGATGCTCTTAAGAAAGACGGGATATATTACTTAAGGGTCAATAATATACCCAGCATATTTTCAAGTTTTATCGGGAACATTAAAGGCCAGTGGATCAAAATCGATCCGAACGTAGCGACGTCTTCGGATGGGTTTTTGTCCAATGATTTTTCCTACTTTACAAACGAAGTACCTGGTGCGGAGAAAAAATATAAAGAGAACCGCAAAGATCTCCTGGATTTAATCCAAAAGGCGGCCTCCATCGCGGATGAGGAAAAATTGTTTGTTTTTGAAAATCCTCCAAAGAGCGAGAGCGTGGAGGAGAGGTCACTTTACCGCTATGATCTCGAAATTCGCAAGGAAGCAGTCGTCCTATTTTACGAACGCCTGATAAAAGAGGCGGATAAAAAGAATTTTGCCAAAGATTATTCCCTGATCGCCGACCGCGGGTATCTCGAATATCTAAAAAGCCCGGAATTCAATGAAGCGTTCAATTACTATAATAAAAATGCCAAGCTGACCCTCTGGGCTGACGCGAACGGGTATCCCGCGATTATTACCTATACCATCCGCGCGGTGCCGTCCGACTCGGCAACAATGCTCAAAGATAAGCAGGTAAATATAGTTTTTAAGGTGGTAATTTCGGATATTAATAAGGAAGTGAAAATTGATGTGCCGAAAGATTCCAAAACTTTCGATGAAATATCCGGAGGCAGTTTAAGTATCGCGCGAATGAAATCCCGAGACGCGCGCCGCACGGCGGACTTAAGCCAACTGCGGGTTGCAATGGAGCTTTATTACGATAAGAATAACAGCTATCCAGAGAAGTTGAGTGGTATAAGTTCTGATGTCATGCAAATTATTCCGACTGACCCCACAACAAAGGCGCAGTACTACTATACTTACCGCACTCTGAAAAATTCTCGCGATGCGTATCATCTCGGAACGAGTCTCGAGAGCGCGGATGCGAGCGGACTCGCAAACGATAAAGATTGCAATTCCAAAACCGGAAAAGGCTGCGGTTCGAAAGGGAGCGGAGTCTGGTCAAGTACTGCGGGATTTGACGGAGATGATTCAAGGGGCTGCGGAGGAGAAAGTAACCTCCATTGCTACGATATATTATCTTTTTGATTTGTGGAAGAATTGGTTGAGAGTTTAAAAAATACCGGGGTTTTAAAGACGCCGAATATTATTGGGGCGTTTTTGAAAATTGATAGAAAAGACTTTGTTCCTAAAAGTCTAGAGAGGTCGGCATATCTCGACGAAGCGCTTCCGATTGGGGAGGGGCAGACAATTTCCCAGCCGTATACCGTCGCTTTCATGTTTGAGCTTTTGGAGCCGAAGAGAGGAGAGAAAATAATGGATGTTGGGCACGGGTCCGGATGGACAACGGCGCTTTTGTCCGAAATCGTAGGCAAGGAAGGAAAAATTTACGCGTTTGAGCGAGTTCGGGAGCTTTGCAAGTTCGGGGAAAGAAATTTGAAAAAATATCCAGAGCTTTTTCAAAGAGTTTCTCTTTTTTGCAGGGATGCATCTCATGATTTGCCAGAGAGCATTGATGGAATTATCTGCGCCGCAGAATTATCCGAAGTTCCTGCGGAATGGAGAGAGAAGATTAAAATCGGTGGCCGTTTGGTTTATCCTAAAGATGGGGCGATATTTAAGGAGATTAAGACAAAAGAAAATGGCTTCAGGAAACAAAAATATCCAGGATTTGCCTTCGTCCCGTATATTCAGGATCAGGCTTAAATTTCAGAAAACGCTTTTGCTTATTTCTTCGAATTTTGCTATTTTTTGAGTGAATAAACTTGGTTGTTTTCCAACTGAATATGAAGGGAGAAATCAATGATTCAAGTCGTAAGAGTGGGAACTAAAATCGGAACTGATGTTCGAGGACAAAGCTGTTTTACCGAAATACGCAATTTGGGTATCAGGAGCATCATTGATGTGAAAACTGCTCGGGTCTACCGTCTCGAGGGGATTGAACCCGATGATGCGTCAGAACTTGCCGAGAACCTTTTCGCAGACCAGCTTACCCAGAGTTTCACCGTAAACTATCCGCTGATCAAAAACGCGGCTCGCTTGATCGAAGTCGCTTACAAGCCCGGGGTAATGAATCCGGAGGCGGCGTCGATCATGAAAGCTGCGCATAATCTAGGCATTGATCTTGACGCGGTAGACTCAAGTACCGAGTACGGGTTCTTTGGAACTCCGCCGGATGAAGATATCCAATTCATTTGTGATCGGCTACTTGTGGTGAGTAAGACTGTCGAGAGAATCGTCATCGAACCGCCGACTTCGCTTATCATCTCGGGCAAACGCGGCCCGATAACGATCATTCCCATTCGTCGAATGAGCGACGAGGAATTAATGGGACTATCTAAGAAGCGTGAATGGCATCTTGATCTCGAAGAGATGCAAATTCTCCAGGCGCACGCTCGTGAAATAGGGCGCGATCTGACTGATGGGGAAGGTGAAACATATGCTCAAACTTGGAGCGAGCACTGTAGCCACAAAACTTTTCGAGCGCGACTCATCGTGAACGGGGTAGAAAAAAAACCATTGATCGCCCGAATTAAGGGAACGGTGGAAAAATTTGGGGAAGGCGTGCTCTCTGCCTTTGATGACAATGCCGGCGTTATAGATTTTTTCGCTGGGCAAGGCTTGTGTGGAAAGGTAGAAACTCATAACAGTCCATGCGCGCTCGAGCCCTACGGCGGAGCTATGACAGGAACTGGCGGCGTATTGAGAGATATCTTCGGGGATGGCCAGGGAGCAAAGCCGATTGCATCGACTGATATTTTTTGTTTTGCTCCCCCAGACCTTGACCCAGAGAAACTCCCTGCCGGTTGCTTGAGCCCCCATTATTTATTGCGGCGAGTTGTCGCTGGGGTACGGGACTATGGGAACCGCATGGGCGTTCCAACAAACAACGGCTCGGTCCATTTTCACGAAGACTTCCGAGCAAAACCGACGGTTATCGTCGGTGCGTACGGAATAATTCCGGTGGATAAGTGTCAGAAGGGTAAGCCGCGGCCGGGAGACAGGATTGTTGTTATTGGCGGAAGAACTGGACGGGATGGGATCCACGGCGCGACGTTTTCTTCGGGCGAAATGACCGACCAGACCGCACAGGTTAATGCCAGCGCGGTTCAGATAGGAAACGCAATCGAGGAGAAACGTGCGGGTGACGCAATTCTTAGGTGTCGCGATGAAGGTTTAATCCGCGCCATTACTGATTGCGGAGCCGGAGGTTTCTCATCTGCCATCGGCGAGATGGGAAGCGAGACTGGCGTTCACGTAACTCTTGAGCGGGCGCCGACCAAATATCCGGGAATGTCGCCGGATGAAATCTGGATTTCGGAATCGCAAGAGCGAATGATTCTTGCGGCTGCCGAAAAAGACGTACCTCGAGTTCTCGAGATATGCTGCAGTCTAAATGTCGAAGCGACGGCGCTCGGAGTTTTTACCAATACCGGACGGCTTGTGGTGATGTACGAAAACGAAACGCTCTGCGATCTCAGTATGGATTTTCTACATCATGGCTTACCGCAGCGAGTGCTGAATGCAAATTGGGTGCGCCCGGAATTTGAGGAACCGGGGATACCCGTGCCGAGCGACTGGAGAGAAACCTGCCGCCAAATTCTGAGCCACCTAAATGTATGCTCAAAGGAACCCATTGTGCGGATGTACGATCATAGCGTACAGGGCACAAATGCCCTCGCGCCATTTTCGGGAGTTGACCATGATGGGCCAAACGACGCCGTAGTTTTGACGCCGATTTTGGGGAAAAATTACGGAGTTATTATCAGCCACGGACTGAACCCGATATTGAATCTTATCGATCCGTATTGGGGGAGCGTCTGGGCGGCGATTGAAGCTCTAGCTAACTTTGTTGCTGTGGGCGGAGATCCGAGAGAAGCGAGGCTTATTGATAACTTCATCTGGCCGTATCCCGATGAACAGGAATTGGGCGCGCTAGATCGCTCGGTGGACGCGTGCGTAGATGTCGCGGAGGCATTTAGGATTCCATACATTTCCGGCAAAGACAGCTTGTCGAGCACATATCGCGGGAAAGACGGCACAGTTATCAAAATTCCTCCAGTGCTTTGCATCTCGGTCTTCGGAAAAATTCGGGATGTGAGAAAAACGATCTCTGCGGATTTCAAAGAGAAAGGATCTGCAATCATGCAAGTCGGATTGCGAAAACCGGAGATGGCGGGTTCGGTTTACTACGACCTGCATGGGATAGTTGGCAATAACCTGCCGAAAATCAATCTCAAAGAAACGGTAAAGACGTTCAAAAAACTTCACCGGCTTATTGCCAGAGGAGCAATTCTTTCTTGCCATGATATTTCGGAGGGCGGGCTTTTTACAACCCTCGCGGAGATGTGTTTTGGCGGAGGCATGGGCGCATCGCTGGAACTCGGGTACGCGCGTGAAGAAAAAGAGAGAATAGACTTTCGGCTTTTTAACGAGACTGCCGGGGGCTTTCTCGTTGAAGTGAGAGACATGGATGTTTTTGAGATTCAATCTTCGGGAATACCCGCGGAGGAAATTGGCCGCACAATTGCAAGCGAAGTTATCAGTGTCCATAATCGCGGCCATGTTTTCCGTGCTGATCTCGATGAATTGAAAGAAGCCTGGCAGAAACCAATGAAGGAGGTGTTCCATTGAGACCAAATATCTGTATTTTAAGAACAGACGGCACAAATTGCGACCCGGAAACCGCCAACGCTTTTCTCAAAGCAGGCGGCAATCCAGAGCTCGTGCACATAAACCAGCTCCGGAGCGGCACCCGCCGCCTCCGGAGCTACCAGATACTCGCGATTCCGGGCGGGTTTTCTTACGGGGATGATGTGGCATCGGGAAAAATTCTGGCGATTGAGCTGATTTCATTTCTGCACGACGAGCTTCAGGAATTCGTTGATGCAGGGAAACTTGTCATCGGAATATGCAATGGGTTCCAGGTGCTCGTTCAATCCGGACTCTTACCGTTAAATACTATACGCATTCGGTACGCAACGCTCGAGATTAACGATTCCGGAAAATTCGAGTGCCGGTGGATAAAGCTCATCACAGAAAAGGGAAGTCCGTGCGTTTTTACCCGCGGGTACGATAGTGAGATAACGCTTCCGGTTGCCCACGGCGAAGGCAGTTTCCTCGTGAATACGCGATGGCCGGAAATCGGCGAGAATAAGAATTGCGTAGCCCTACGATATTCCGAGGGTGGCCAGCCGGCTGATTTTTATCCAGCGAATCCAAACGGGTCGCTTTATTCTATCGCGGGAGTATGCGATCCATCCGGCCGGATCTTTGGGCTCATGCCGCATCCGGAACGCTTCGTTGAATTCTCCCAATTCGATAACTGGCGAAGGGAATCGATAGCTAAGCCGCACGGTTTGCAGATGTTTGAAAATGCTGTGAACTTTGCGGTAGATCTGTGACGATTTCTCTTCGCCCCGAACCGAGCCCGTCGCGTACGCAAGTGCGAGACGGGCTCTTTTTATGCTAAAATTATTTTTATATGCCGATTTCAAGGGAAATTAAAATCGCGGCGCTTGGATTTTTTCTGCTTTTATTGCTCACAGCACTTTATTGGTATTCGTCAAAGGAGCCTCAGCCGACGCTGGCAGAAACAGTTTCGGTAACAGTTCCGGAGGGTTTTAATGTTTATCAAATCGCGTCAGCGCTTGAGTCCGCGGGAGTCGTCTCGCGTGAAGAATTTTTGAAAGAAGCGATTAGCGAAGAAGGATCCTTGTTCCCGGACACATATGATTTTTTTAAAGATTCCAAGCCGAAAGTCATTCTCGCGAGAATGAAAAAAAATTTTGAAGAGAAGACGGCTATTTATGATAGCGATATAGAAAGGCAGGAAAAAAATATGCGCGACATCGTCATAATGGCCTCGCTTCTCGAAGAGGAGGCGGCTTTGGAGAAAGATCGAAAACTTATCTCCGGAATTTTATGGAAGCGGATTTCGCTCGGTATGCCTTTGCAGGTGGACGCCGCACTGACCTACGCGACCGGCAGAGCGTCGCATAAGCTTACCGACGAAGACTTAGCGCTCGACGATCCGTATAATACCTATAAATATAAAGGGCTTCCGGCTGGGGCGATTTCGAATCCCGGGATTGGCGCGATCGAAGCCGCGATAAATCAGACTCTCTCGCCGTATCTTTACTATCTTTCCGATTCGAAAGGCGTTATCCACTATGCGAGGACTTTCGAAGAGCATAAACTGAATAAAACAAGATACTTGCGTTAAGGAAGGAGCAAGAAAATGATATTTAACAAATTATTATTCGCCCTTGTGGGCGTTTTTTTCTCTGCGAGCTTGGCTTTTGCGAGCGAAAGCCCGGAGAAGAAGCTTCATAATGCGTTTAAAGAAATCCAATTGCTTTTTGAAAGGCAAGCCTCAAAAAGAGAATGGTCGTTATCGCTTGCAAGAATTTCGCGGGATCTATTTGATCCCAGAAATGCCCGATCCGTATCATTGCCTAACGTGCCAGATATATGTGGTTGCGGAGGCATGGGCATTTGGTCTACAAGAACAACTATGAGAGGGGATATTACTAAGGTTCAAGCATGGATCTTGCGTGTCGATCTCGAGGGCAAAAAATGGTTCTCATTCTGGCAGTTTGAGTTTGTGTTCCGGAATGGGGGATGGTATCTACATAACTATTCATAAAAAGGAGGGGTCATGAACAGTCATCATATTGATCTTCATGCTAGAACTCGAGGAGCCTTCTTGGAAGACAGGCTAGATGGGCGTAATGTATCTCTAAATGGGATTCGAGAGGAAGCGCCGAAAGCAGCGTCATTGGCCGAAAAACCAAAAGTTTTTGTGATTCACAACGCAAGATGCGTCAGCTGTGGTGTTCCTTTGACGTCAATGTCTCCATACCCAGATACTTGCGAAAGGGTTATTTGCGTCGGGGATAGGATAAGAGCCACCGCGGATTTGCATGAAAAAATTGCTTATCTCGAACGTGAATTGCGTAAGCACAGTGGGAATACGCCCGAAGTCGAATTCGAGAGAGATAGAACGGAGCGAGTCAAAGAACGGTTAAAAGAGTCCTGTAAGAAGAATGGTCTCAAGATTTATCGGCTCAGAGTTTCTATCAGCGAAAACGAACAATTGATTGACGAATGGAAAAGAGCATACAACAATCTTTGGGGAAGAAGACACAAAGGAGAAGAAAATGAGGGGTGAAAGCGTCGTCGCTTTCACCCCTTTAAAAATTTCCAAATTTAGATTATATTTTAAGCGTTATGGAGAAAAAGAAAAAGAAGGTTTTCGTTGCGATGAGCGGAGGGGTAGACAGCTCTGTCGCGGCTTTGTTGTTACAAAAACAGGGATACGAAGTGATTGGATGTCACTTCATGTGTTGGGAGGGGTGCGATTCGAACGAAGATAAGCGCGACGCAATGCGTGTTGCGGCGAAACTCGGGATTCCCTTTCGCGTTTTTGATTTTAGTGAAGAATATAGAGAGAAAGTTTTTAATTATATGATCCGCGAATATGCCGCGGGAAGGACGCCGAATCCAGATGTCGTCTGCAATTCGGAGATTAAATTCGGGATTTTTCTTGAGAAGGCCTTATTCATGGGCGCCGATTTTATCGCGACTGGACACTATGCGCGTCGCGAGGAAGCTCGGCTTCCACTTGGAAGCCGAGCTTCCAAGTTGCTTGAGGCGAAAGATAAAACAAAAGACCAGTCATATTTTCTCTGGAAGCTGACCCCGGAGCAGATTTCAAAATCACTTTTTCCAATCGGGGATTATTTGAAAAGCGAAGTCCGGGAGATCGCAAGAAAAGCCGGCTTAGTTACGGCGGATAAAAAAGATTCGCAGGGGCTTTGTTTCGTCGGCAAAGTGGATTTTCAGGATTTTTTGCGCGAGTATTTACCGACGAGGCAGGGGAGCGTGCTCAATTCGAGCGGAAAAATTTTGGGAACGCACGACGGAGCATATTTTTTCACACCCGGCCAGCGGCACGGAATAAAATTGGGTGGATTTTCGGAACCGCTTTATGTTGCTCGAACGGACAGGGAAACCAATACCGTTTTAGTCGCCGAGGGGGCTTCCAACCCGATTTTATATAAAAAAGAAATTTTTATTTCCGAAACGAATTTGTCCGGCGAAATTCCGGAAAAAATTTCCGCGCGGATTAGATATCGCCAACCCTTGCAATCCTGCCACATCGAAAATTCAAAAGTAATTTTTGATTTTCCCCAGCGCGGAGTCGCTCCAGGGCAATCGATCGTTTTTTATGCAGGCGAACGCCTTTTGGGAGGAGGAATAATCGAGAAATAATTCAGTTGCTAAAAATCTCTTTTTGTATTAAAATTGAAATCAAAATTTAGTACACAGAAAGGAGGCAAAAATGAGGTCTCAGTATAGCGGGACACTGGACCCGGCCACTAAAGAGCTTTTTCAGCCGGACACTCTGGCTCTTGACGAGTATATGAGTAAGAGGAAATCAAGAGTACTCGGGCCAGAAAAGGAACTGATGTTGGCTATTCTTGAAGACGCTGTGCATTGCTTCCAAAAATATATTTTTGCGAAATACTCGAAAGAGAGAGCGTGGTTTAACGATGCAGAAGCATGGCTCATGCTCATGGACGATAGTGATAGGGATCTTTTTTCTTTCGTTAATATTTGCAATGCCCTCGAGCTAGACCCAAGCTACTTGCGTCAAGGATTAATCAAGTGGAAGAGTCGTCAATCTCAGTCAGAGATTAAGAGGCGAGTATGAAACGGCGGGCTATGCGCGAAGCAAGCCCGCCGCCTTTTTTTTGGCGAAATTCTATGCTAAAATATTTTCATGTCCTCGAATGAGTTGCGGAAAAAATTTCTCCAATTTTTCAAATCAAAGGGGCATGCGATTGTGCCGTCTTCCTCACTTCTGCCGGACGATCCGTCCGTGCTTTTAACGACTGCCGGAATGCAACAGTTTAAAAAATATTACACGGACGAGGCGGATCCGATGCGCGATTTTAAATCCAAAAGCGCGACTTCGGTGCAGAAATGCTTCAGGACTTCGGATATCGATGAAGTCGGCGACGAGTGCCACCTTACTTTTTTTGAAATGCTTGGAAATTTTTCGTTTGGAGGATATTTCAAAAAAGAAGCCATAGCTTATGGAAAAGAATTTTTTGATTCAATTGGGCTTGAAATCGAATATGTCACGGTTTTTTCCGGCGATAAAAATGTCCCATTCGACGAAGAATCGTTTAAGATTTGGGGAGAGCTCGGTATAAAAGACATAAGAAAATGCGGCAGAGAAGATAATTTTTGGGGTCCGACGGGAGCAGAAGGACCTTGCGGTCCGACGACGGAGATTTATATAAATGGCCTTGAAGTTTGGAACATAGTTTTCAACGAATTCTACCAACAACCGGACGGAGTTTTGAAAAATTTAAAAACGCCTGGGGTTGATACTGGGATGGGACTCGAAAGATTAGCAATGGTTTCGCAAAAAAAACAAAATATTTTTGAGACGGACCTGTTTTCTCAGATTTTAGACATTCTTCCGGGGACCATATCAGAGCGCCAAAGAAGAATTATTTCAGATCATTTGCGAGCCTCGACATTTTTATTTTCCGATGGCATTGAGCCTTCGAACAAAGAAGCGGGTTATATACTGAGAAGACTTTTGAGGAGAGCTTTGGTGTATGAATACATCAGTTCTATGCCGCCGCAGATTTTCGAATCGGCAATGATCGAAGTGATAGAAAATTATGGAAGTTTTTATCCGGAATTGAAGTCAAAACAGGAAAATATCATCAAAGCATATTGGATGGAGAGGGAAAAATTTTCCAAAACTCTTGCAAAGGGGATTAAAGAGTTGGAAAAGAGCGAAAGCATTGACAGCAGGAAGGCGTTCAATCTATACGAAACATTCGGCTTGCCTTACGAAATAATAAAAGAATTCTCCGGGTCAAAATCGAGCAGTTTGACGCGCGATAGTTTTGACGAAGAATTCAGGAAACACCAAGAAAAGTCTAGGGCCGGCCAGGAAAAAAAATTTGGAGGGCATGGACTTATGCTGGATACGGGAGAGCTTAAGGCGAAAGACGATGAAGAGCTAAAAAAAGTGACTTGCCTCCATACGGCGACGCATCTTCTGCAGGCGGCGCTTAGAAAAGTATTGGGAGAAGAAGTAAGGCAGATGGGGTCAGATATTACTGTTGAAAGAACACGTTTTGATTTCAGTTTTCCGAGAAAACTCACGGAAGAGGAGATAAAAAAAACCGAGGATCTTGTCAACTTCGCTATATCGCAGAAACTCGAAATAAAAATGGAAGAGATGGATATTGATAACGCCAAAAAATCAGGAGCGCTTTATTTTTTTAAGGAAAAATATCCTACGCGAGTCAGGGTTTATAGCGCTGGAGATTTTTCAAAAGAGCTGTGCGGAGGGCCGCATGTCAAGAATACTCAAGAAATCGGAAGATTTGCTATAATTAAAGAGGAGGCATCCGCTTCTGGGGTGAGGAGGATTAGAGGAAAAATTATTCCTTGATGTTTTTTTCTCGGCTGAAAAAAGAGATAAATATTCTAGTTTTTGATATCGGGAGTTCCTCGGTCAATGCTTCGCTTTTGTCAAAAAAAGAAAACGAAATACCCGCTTTTTTATCTTTTTCATATCTAAGGCTACCGCTTCTGGAAAATCCAGATTTCAAGCATATTGAGCGGCACGCAAGGAAAGCGATTAAGGAAATTGCCGAAGAGATTTGCAAAAAGAACATAAAAAAAATGCCCACTCTGATTTATTTGATGCTGTCAGTTCCATGGTATTTTTCAGAAACAAAAAGCGTAAAAATACAAAGGCGCGAAACTTTTAAAGTTACTGCGGAATTGGTCAACAAAATAATGGAAGACGAACTAGAGCTTTTTGAGCGCAAAGGCAAAGAGAAATTAGATGACCCGGACGGCATCGAAATTCTAGAGAAGGAAAAGATGAACTTTATAGTGAACGGATATCCGATTGAAAATCCTTATGGAAAAGAAACGAACAAACTTGAACTTTCTATTTACATTAGCGCCGCAAGAAAAAGGTTCGTAAAAAATATTGAAGATATACTAATGCATTTTTTTGGCAACGCGGAAATTAAGTTTGCTTCCGAACCATTCTCTCTTTTTGGAATTTTATCAGAGATGGTTAATCCAAAAGATGGTTATCTTGTTGTTGATGTCGGTGGAGAGGTTACAGAGATTTATTTGATTCGCGGCGGGATTTTAGAGGACACGAAGAGTTTTGTATGGGGGGCGAATCTTGTAATAAGGCGGGTTGCTTCATCGTTGAATATCGGCTTAGGAGATGCGCTTTCATTTTTTGCGGCGCGAACTGGCGGGGATATAAAAGACTCCACTGACGAAAAACTTTCTTCGGCGGCGCTGGGGATTTGCACGGAATGGCAGAGTTTTCTTGCTAAATCGCTTTCCGAGCTTGGCAAGGAGAAACCGTTGCCGCAAACCCTTGTTATTCTTGGTGGAGTTGCCGGGAGCGATATATTGAAAAAATGCCTTAATTCTCCCGATTTCTCTTCTTTCACGATTTTAGGCAAGCCTTTTAACATAGTTAGTTTTATTCCAGAGAATTTCAGCGAAAAAATATTAACATCTGGTGTGGATCGTAAAGATTCCAAAATGACGCTACCATTACTATTAGCGCTAAGCGCACTAAAATATGGCAGGCGAAAATAATCCAATAGAACGTGACCCCGCTTCGGGACGGCCACTGATGAGGGATATAGCTACCAAGTCGTCAAGATCCAGGCTTCCTTTGAGATTTATAGAAGAAAAATCGGTCAAAAAAGCGGCAATTCTTTTGAAGAAAAAAAGTGTGGCAAAAATAGCACCCCTGAATAAATTTAATGCCTTTATTTTATGCGGGGCAATTATATTGCTGGCTACAATGTTTATCTTTGCCAAATCACTTTCGGAGGTTATAGTATCAGTGACGCCACAGCAGGATATCTTCGATGTGGAAAGCAATCTTGAAGCTTCTTCAAATTCGTCGTCCGCGATTTCTCTGGATATTGTTAGCGCGGAGGACACTATCGAGTTGGACGGAAATATAGATAAGACATCAGCGGGAAGCGAGAAAGCAAAAGGGCAGATTGTAATTTTCAACGCATATTCGACAGAGCCGCAGACTCTGGTTGCGACGACGCGATTTGAAACGCCGGGCGGAAAAATCTACCGCATTAGAAGCAATGTCAAGATTCCGGGCGGAAAAATGGAGAAAGGCAAACTTATTCCGGGCCAGCTTGAGGCGACGGTATACGCGGACAAGCCAGGGACGGAACATAATCTCGGCCTTTCGGACTTTACCATACCTGGATTAAAAGGAACGCCTAAATTTGAAAAGATTTACGCAAGATCTAAGACTGAAATATCTGGCGGATCTTCCGGCGAGATTAAGATTGTAACCCAGGAAATCGTAAACAATCTATTAATTCAAGCTCAGGAGAATTTCCGGAGAAGCATGAGGAACAAAATTCAAAAAGACCTCTCGCAAGATGTTTACATTCCAGAAAGCGCGATAGACGTGAAGATAACTTTACTTGGCGCTGAGCCGAAAGTTAATTCTGTTGCTGATAAGGTTCATATAAAAGCGAAGGTTTCTGCGCAGGTCGCGGTACTTAAAACAAATGACTTGGTAAAAGCGCTCTCTGCTAAATATCTAAACCTGAAAAGCGGAGAAAGCGTCGAGATTAGCAATTTGGACGAGCTTAACTTCCAGATTCTAAGCAAGAATTTAGGCGAGAAAAAAATTACTTTCAAAATAACTGGGAAAGCACATTTTGTATGGATATTCGACGAGGCGGCGCTTAAAAAAGATTTAGCGGGTGCTTCGCGCGCGTCGAGGCAGAGTGTTTTTAAGAATTATCCCGGAATCGACCGGGCTGAGATAATTTTTAAGCCGTCTTGGTTAAGATTTTTCCCTTCTGATCCGGATAAAATAAAACTTGACTATCCAGATCTTAAAGATTAAGATATAGTGACGGAAAATAAGGATAAAACAATAGTTCAAGGACAAGTAATAGAGGCTTTACCCAACGCCACTTTCAAGGTTATATTGGAAGACAGCAGGGAAATCCTCGCGCATCTCGCAGGGAAGATGCGTCTTTTTTACATTAAAGTACTTGTAGGCGATAAGGTTAAAGTCGAAATGACGCCTTACGATGAAAAAAGGGGGCGAATAATACAACGATTATAAAATATAAATTGAATGAAGGTTCGAGCTTCAGTTAAGAAAATTTGCAGTTCATGTAAAGTAGTCCGCAGGCGCGGACGTTTGCATGTAATTTGCAAAAATCCGAAGCATAAACAGCGTCAAGGCTAAAAATTATATATGAGAATCGCGGGCATAAATATACCAGATAACAAGAGACTTGAAATAGCCCTTACTTATATATATGGAATCGGAAGGAATTCAGCATCAAAGATTTTAAGAAACGCAGGAATACCTGAAGGAAAACATCCAAAAGATCTCAAGGGAGATGAGATAAACCGCCTGCGCGACGAACTTGAAAAAAATTACAAAGTCGAGGGCGAATTACGGAGGGAAATTTTATTCAATATAAAGCGGCTGAGAGATATCGGATCCTATCGCGGTATGCGCCATTCCAGAGGCCTTCCGTCAAGGGGACAAAGAACAAAAACCAATTCGAGAACTCGAAGAGGAAATGTCCGAAAAACTATGGGTTCTGGGAAGCGTAAACTTGATAAAAAATAGAATATGGGAAAGAAAAGAGTAATTCAAAAAGCGGAGGGGGCTTCAGCTGGAGGCAAGAGCCAATCTGCCTCAAAGCTTCCGAAAAGAAAAATAGATTTCGGTGTTTTGAACATACTTTCAACCTATAATAATACGATTGCCACACTGACTGACCGGGAGGGGAATGTCATATCGTCTTCTTCCTGCGGCGCCTTGGGATTCAAGGGGGCGAGAAAAGGGACCCCTTACGCCGCGTCGAAAGTTTCGGAATTTATCGCGGATAGGGCTAAATTGATTGGGTTGAAGGAAGTTGGGATAAAAGTCAGAGGGATTGGTTCTGGAAGAGAATCCGCGATTAGAACGTTCGCGTCCAAAGGTTTTGAGATACAATTTATCAGGGATTTGACTCCGGTGCCGCATAACGGCCCGAAGCCTCCTAAACCAAGGCGAGTATAATATATGAGAATTTCTTGTAAAATTTGCAGAAGATTGGGAATATCGATTTGCGGGCGCGAAAAATGCGCGTTTAAAAGAAAACCGTATGCGCCGGGCGAGCACGGACGCACCCGTAAATTTTCGAGAGCTTCATCCGAATTCGGGACACAACTTAAAGAAAAGCAAAAACTTAAATTTTTATACAATCTTCGTGAAAGGCAGTTCAGAAATTACATCAGAGAAGCGGAAAAAAGGACGGGCGATTCCGGGGAGAATCTAATGAGGTTTTTGGAGGCGAGACTAGATAACGCAATTTATCGCCTTGGTTTCGCGCAAACCCGCACGCAGGCACGGCAAGCCGTGGTTCACGGACATTTAATGGTAAACGGTCGCAGAGTGAATATTCCGTCTTTCAGAGTTAAGAAAAATGATAAGATCACAATCAAGCAGCAAAGCCTTTCTAAGGGAATTTTCCGCGATTTGGATATATATCTCAAGAAATATGCTCCGCCGCCTTGGCTTTCTTTAGATAAAGAAAAAAAGGAAGGAGCTGTATTAAGTTCTCCCGAAATGGAAAACAATTTACTTTTGGGCTCAAATATTAATTTAAAGGCCATCATCGAGTTTTACTCGAGATAATATTATCAACTAATAGTTAAAGATTGAGTTATGAGTTACACCATTTCAACGCCTTCCCGAATACGGACAGTATCCGAGGAAGAAAATAAAGGAGTTTACGAGATTGATTCTCTGCACCCAGGTTATGGGCATACGATAGGTAATAGCTTGCGCCGAGTTCTTTTGTCGTCTCTGCTGGGAGCCGCGATTACTCGAGTCAAAATTCATGGGATATCCCATGAATTTTCAACGATCCCAAACGTTAAAGAGGATATCATATCGATAATTCTTAATTTAAAGCAGGTTAGGCTATTGATGCATGCCGACGAACCGCAGATTATAAAAATATCCGCGAAAGGAGTTACAAAAGTCGTCGCTGGCGATTTCGAAACTCCGACACAGGTTGAGGTAATGAATAAAGACTTGACAATCGCGACTCTGACTTCCAAAGACGCCAAGCTCGAAATTGAAGCTACGGTTGAGCGCGGCTTAGGCTATATCCCAAGAGAAGTTCTGGAGAAGGAAAAAGTTGAAGTCGGAATGCTTACGTTGGATGCAATTTTTACACCGATAAAGAAAGTGAACTATGAGGTCGAAAATATGCGGGTCGGGGAAAGGACCGATTACAATCGTCTTAGAATCTTGATAGAAACTGACGGAACCATTAATCCGCGAAAGGCGATCGAGGAGAGCGTGCGAACTTTAATCAAACAGCTTGAAGTTCTGGTTTTTGATGAAAATAAGGCTACGAGCGAAATTTCCAAAACAGTAGCGCGCGTTGAAAAAGAGAATGTTTCTGCCGAAGAGGAAAAATCGATTTCCGACGAAGATCCGCTCAAAGTCCGAGTAGAAGATCTTGAGTTTTCATCACGCACTCAAAATGCTCTTAATGCGGCGGGCATTAGGACTGTCGGAGGATTGGTTAAGAAATCCAGAGAGGATCTACTTTCGCTACAGGGGATTGGCGATAAGGCTGTTGAAGAGATAGATGAAGCGCTTTCCAAAATAGGGCTTTCACTCAAAGAATAAGATGAGGCATAGAAAGAAAGGAAGAAAATTTGGCAGAGTTCGGAAAGTTCGCATTGCTTTAATGCGCTCTCTTTTGCGCTCGCTTATCTTGAAAGAAAAGATAAAAACAACGGAGGCGAAGGCGAAAGAAATCAGGCCAAAAGTTGAGAGGCTCGTCACAAAAGCCAAAAATAGCGGACTCGCAGCACGGAGGGATATACTCTCAATATTGCCAGATAGGTCCTCGGCTAAAAAACTTCAGACGGTCTTGGCACCTAAATATCTTGACCGTCGTGGCGGATATACTAGAATAATCAAACTTGGGACTCGTCCTTCGGATCGCGCCCCCATGGCTTTAATCGAATTTGTATAAATATTATGGAGAACGCAGTTTTAGACGTTAAAGGAAAATCTCTTGGACGTGCCGCATCGGCAGCCGCGATAATGCTTCGTGGGAAAAATTCCCCGATGTTTGAACCGAGGATTAGGCCTTCGCATAAATTGACCATTAAAAATGTCAAAGAATTGAATATTCACCCGACTAAATTCAGGACGAAGGTTTATACAGATTATTCCGGATATCCGGGCGGGCTTAAGAAGGTTGGGCTCAAGGAACTCTGGGCAAAAAGCCCGAGAGAGGTTTTCAAGCGCGCCGTTTGGGGAATGCTTCCAAAGAACCGATCACGCAAGCATATTATAAAGAATTTAAAGTTCGAATAAAATGCCTCCGAAGAAAAAACCAGCGCCGAAAAAAATAGCTCCTAAAGCCGTAAAAAAACCGGTTGCTAAAAAGCCGGAAGTAAAGAAAGGCGAGGAACATATTGCGCCTGTCGGCAGATATATCGAGGCTCTTGGCAGAAGAAAAACTTCTATTGCCAGAGTTCGCATTTTTCCAGATACAGCGTTTTCAATTTCGATCAACCAAAAAGCATATGATTCTTATTTTCCAACATTTGAGTTAAAAAATATTGTTGATTTGCCTTTGGAAAAAACAAATCTTCCGAAAAAGTTTTCGATAAGCGTGAAAGTTAACGGGGGAGGAATCCATTCGCAGGCGGAAGCGGTCCGGCACGGAATCTCGAGAGCGCTCGAGAAAATCGAGCCTTCTCTCCGCAAAGTTTTAAAACCATTTGGATACTTAAAGCGCGACCCGAGAATGAAAGAACGCCGCAAATTCGGCCTGAAAAAAGCCCGCAAAGCCCCGCAGTGGGCGAAGAGGTAGTCCCGTTATCCACAGCCAGATTGTTGCCCTTGACCAAATAGTCGGGTATGATGAAAGTGTGAAAAATATAGTGACAGAAAGACAAAAACAGCTTCTTGAAGTTATTTATGACTTCATAAAATCCACGGGATACCCTCCGACCTTTGAAGAGATGCGTGAAAATCTCGGCGTTTCCTCAAATCAGTCAATTGCTGATCTTCTTGAGAAGCTAAAAAAATCAAACGTTATCAAAAAAGAAATAGGCGCGAGGACTCTCGCCATCTTGCCGCTTGGATATGAAATACTCGGCGCGCCTCAGCTCGCTCCCTTTCTTGGCGTAACGACAGCCGGAATGCCAACCGAAGCGATAGAAATTACCGGTGAGTGGCAGGCGCTATCAAGCAATGTGGCCAAACTCCAGTCGGATATTTTTATGCTCCGCATTTCCGGAGATTCGATGATAAATGCCGGAATAGATGACGGGGATGTTGTTTTAGTGCAGACTAAAAAAGAATTTATTTCCAAGGAGATAGTTCTTGCGGAAGTGAACGGCGACTCTACCATCAAACGTTTTATTTCAGAAGATAAACCTCCGTACGTATATTTAAAACCAGAGAATCCGAAATATGAAAATATTATTTTTACGGAAGATGTTCGGTTGAAAGGAAAAGTTATATCAGTTCTAAAAAATGATTATTGGAAGCAGGTTAAATAACTATGCCGACAAAGAAACCAAGCAAAGCTAAAGAAATTATCTCCAAAATTTTTCGAGACGCTGAATTAGCATTTGGTTTGAAAGAATTTGAAAAGATGCCTATATTTGAAACCCTGTACATTTCCGAAGATGAAAAAGGCAAATTTTATTTACAAGATAAAAAATCTGGCCAGCCGCGCCTCGTGTGGAACGAAGCAAATCAGAAAGGTAAACCGGAGGAAATCGTCCGCCAGTTATGGGTTCACAAATTAATATCGGAGTATGGCTATCCAGCAGGCCAGATTGAAATTGAACGCAGCGTACAGTTTGGCCATGAAATACACGCAAAAGCGGCAGACATTGTCATATACAAAAAAGATAAAATTACGCCATATATAATTTTTGAAATTAAAGCTCCAACGGAAAAGAAAGGCATTGAACAATTGAAAACATATTTGAATGCCGAGGGCGCGGAAATCGGCGTCTGGTCCAACGGCAACGAACGCGTGATGCTCTATCGCCCATATCCTCGCGAGTTTGATGATTCTCTTTCGGATATCCCGCGTTTCAACCAAACCATCGACGATTTATTTGAAATGAAACGAAAATGGCCGGAACTCACTCCGCAGTTTGATTTCACCCATATTATCAAGCGCATGGAAGAGCTCGCGCTTGCCGGTTCGGGCGCTAATGTTTTTGAAGAAATTTTCAAAGTTATCTACGCCAAACTCTACGATGAAAAAATGGCCCGCGAGCAAAGAGAAAATGAAGAAGTGCTGTTTAAAAAATACCGCGATCCTGATAAAACATACCAGGTCATAAATGATGAACTTTTCAAAAAAGCAATCAAAGAATGGCCGGATACTTTTGAGCCGACCGATAAAATCCGCCTATCGCCTGATCGGTTGAATGTCTGCGTAGGATTTTTGGAAGGAGTGCGTTTGTTTGAAACCGGTCAAGGAGAGTACGAGCTTATAGATGCCTCTTTTGAATATCTGATTACCGAAGTGTCGCGAGGAAATAAGGGGCAATACTTTACTCCGCGCCATGTGGTCCGAATGTGCGTCCAAATGCTTAATCCAAAACAGGAGGAATATGTTATAGACCCGGCATGCGGCTCCGGCGGGTTTCTGCTTCATTCTATGTATCATGTTTGGGAAAATATGAAAACCGAAGCGGCTCGCAAAAGCTACGCTACAAAATATGTTTTCGGTTTGGATTTTGACGATAATATGCGCCGCATCTCGCAGGCGCTTATGCTTATTGCCGGAGATGGCAAACATCACATATTCAAGCGCGATTCACTCGATTCTCGCGATTGGCAGAGACCCGAGAGCGAGGATGCGCGAGTGGATTTAAAGCCGTTGCTTTTCAAATTTGATAATCCGGCAGACGAGCGGGAAAATCAAAAAACATACCGTTATTTTAATTTTGATTTACTCTTCACTAATCCGCCGTTTGCTGGAGAAAATCCGGAGCAGGGATTATTAAGACAATATGCTCTCGCTAAAAAAGAAGGTGGAAAATTAAAAAATAATGTTGAGCGGCATATTCTTTTTATTGAGCGGACGCTTGATATGATCCGCCCGGGCGGAAGAATGGCGATTGTTTTGCCACAGGGTGTGTTAAACAACACCAACATGGAATATGTCCGCGAATATCTTTTTGGAAAAGCAAGAATTCTAGCTGTCGTTGGGCTTCATGGAAATACTTTTAAACCTCACACGGGAACAAAAACGAGCGTCCTATTTCTGCAAAAATGGACGGATAAGCCCCAAAAAGACTACCAAATTTTTATGGCAGTTTCCAAAAAAGGAGGCAAGGATAATTCCGGGGATTATGTTTATAAAAAAGACGCCGCCGGAAATTACGTCCACGACACAAAAGGCCGAAAAGTTCTGGATCACGACCTCTTCGAAATCGCGGAGGGGTTTGGAAAATTTATGAAGGAACAAAAGATAAATTTTTAGTATGAATAAAAAAACTAAGTCACTGATTGAAAATAGTGGACTGATGTCTCACCTAAAGGCAATAGATTGTCTTAAAAATAATGGTTGGTCTGTTATAGTAAGCCCTTACTATTATGATGGAGTTTCGGAATCTGTTCGAGAGATAGATATAGTAGCAGAAAAGCAATTTAATTCTTTTCATTGGGCTGGCAGTTCATCGGCCCAAGTCAATGTACAATTATTTGTTGAATGTAAGTATATAAATCAAGAAATTGTATTGTGGTTTGATAAAACTGATAAAGATAAGGCGGTCGAAGCTTTGGGGAAAGCTACAGGACTGCAAATAGCTGTGCGACGATCCGGAGATATTTCTCCTGATTCATTTCGTTACTACAAAGCAGAAAATGTTGCTAAGCTTTTTTCTACAACCTCCGGTAGAGAAGATCTGATTTATAGAGCATTGAGCCAGTGCTTACGTGCCCTTGTTTATTACACGCAATGGGCACCGGGCCCAATAAGAAACGATTTTAATAGGCATCCGGAAGCAATATCACACATTGTTAGATACCCAATAGTGGTTTGCGGTAATTTCTCGAATCTAAAAAAACTTGAATTTGAGAGTCCGCAAAACTTTTCTGCGAAAGATCTAATCAGTCCGTTTTTACTTGAAACGAATTATGTATATTTTAACAAAGCAAAGACCTCAGCGATTGATGATTACTTTTGGATAGATTTTGTTGACCTCGATAAATTAGAGGAATTTCTCAAAAATCTTGAGTCGGAAGCAAAAGCTATTTTAGAGGCTAAATCTTTAATACAAAATATTCAAAGAACTAGAAATTAACGTGGCTACATATTCTGTAATCCAAAAATCTCAACTCGAAGGCGCGCATCGGCTGGACGCGGAATATTATCAGCCGGAGTATTTAGAAATTGCGGCGTTATTAGACAAAGTTGATTGGAAAAAATTATCTGAAGTAGCGATTATTCGTAGTGGGACAACTCCTAAAGATCGTGATGATGAGCAACGAGAAGGAGTTGTACTCTTGAAAACCACCGACATTAGAAATAATACTTTGCCGCTGGAAAATAATTATTATTATGTCAGTGATAAGATAGCGAGCAGAATGAAAAAAACAGAACTTTTAGAAAAGGACGTACTTATTAATATTGTCGGCGCCACTCTCGGTGTTATTGGGCGAGTAGCTTTTGTTCCTCAGAGATTTCCTAAAGCAAATATAACTCAAGCAATGGCACTAGTTAGAACTAAAGATAAATCTTTCTTGAATGAATTTGTTTTTGCCTTTTTAATATCAAAATATGGCAGGCTTCAGGCGGATAGACTTGCTCGACCAACTGGCCAGTATAATTTAAATTTGGAGGAATTAAGCTCTTTTAGGATTCCCACAATTTCTTTAGGTAAACAAGAAATTATAAAAAACTTAATTGAAAATTCTGAAGAGAAATTATTAATTTCCCAATCTCTTTATAACCAGGCGGAAAATTTGCTTTTGGAAGAACTAGGACTTAAGAATTTTGAAGCGGAAAATAAATTGTGGAGTGTAATTGAATTGT
>Ga0155226_130_pt1 | contig 17526 bp, 13 predicted proteins | sample RifCSPhighO2_02_FD_106194 | JGI IMG/M metagenome (GOLD analysis project Ga0155226, IMG submission 106194) | Candidatus Giovannonibacteria bacterium RIFCSPHIGHO2_02_FULL_43_32
ATGCACGTCAATTTTTAACCTACGTTTGTATATTTGTCGCGCTTTTCTTCTCAATTCAACTGGAATTGCGCGCGTAACAGATAATTGCATAAGAGCCCATAAAGCTCTGGCGTTGGCATCCTCCATGCTGTCCTTGGTGTTGGCGGCGTTGTCAGGCTCGCAATTTTTATCGAAGTAATTTAAAAATCCATTCAATCCTAAAGCGTTTTCAACAAAAGACAAGTATATATTTATCAGACGAAAAATAGATTTTTTTCTAATGCCCGCGGAATAATACTTTGCTACAATCGCCAAAGCTCGCGCGTTGTCATCCAATGTGTAACCAAAATCAGGATTTTTATGGCTTAAATCAGCAAATTGAAAAATTCCAAAACGATCCGTAAGTTTATTTAAATGTTTAAGATTAAATTTTGGCAAATGTCTGTTGTCAACAGAAAGGCCAAGCGCGCATTTCATGAAAACTTTAAGGTAGGAGAGGGCGACATTGTGCCAAACCATGTGTCTCGTATTGAAATATGCTTTCTTGCCCATCACTTCCCTCAAATTAGGATCTCCGAGCAGCCGCTCCGTAGCTTTTTTTAGTGAATTCCGATCTTGAAAATTAACGAGAAGGCCTGCTTCTTCTACATCTTCTCTTGCCTGTGCAAATGGGGTCGAGATTACTGGTCGTCCAGTTCCCATGGCATAAGACAGCGTTCCACTTACCGCTTGGTCGGCATTAATGGATGGCGCGATATAAATGTCGGAGGCTTGTAAAAATTTCAACAAACGGCCAACTTCCAAATAGCGGTTATAAAAGCGGACATGTTTTTGAATTTTTAATTGACTTACTTTCTCCAGCAGAAAATTACGGTATTTTTCGCCTTCATTTTTTAAGACAAGCGGATGTGTCGCTCCAATAACCAGATAAAGCAGGTCTGGAAATGCGCGAATCAATTCTGGAATTACGTCCAATACGTACTCAATACCTTTTCCTGAATTCAGAAGCCCAAATGTGCTTATGACCCGTCTATTCTGAATGCCGAGCGCTTTCTTGAATTTTTCGCTCGGCTCGAATTCAACTGGGTGTATGCCATGATCTATTATAAAAATTTTTCTGGGATTTATGCCGTACCTAGAGATCAAAATTTCCTTAGAATTTTTGCTCATTACAACTATGTATGAAACGCGACCCAATAGCGGCCTTATAAACGCTTCCATGACAGGTTTCGGGTCTGGAAGTACGGTATGCAGGGTCATTACCGCCGGCTTTTTAAGTTCATCAAGAAAATATTTGAGATTTGAGCCGAATTCTCCTCCGAAGATTCCAAACTCATGCTGGATCGAAACCAATTTAATATTTGAATCTGCGTTTATTTTTTTAGCCGCTATTTTATAATCTTCGACATTATCTTGGTCAATTTCCAAAATAACCCGCGAAGAGTATCTAGGTTTTTTTAAGGCGCTGTAATTCATTGCCGCGACTACTGTCTTTATCGCTGGCGCGAATACAGTATCAAAAGCTTGAGCTAAGTCATAAGTAAAAGTGGCGATACCGCAACGCCGCGGAGGGTATGTCCCCAAAAACAAGACTTTAGTTGGCTTTGTCATTCTATATCTTATGCTTTAGCAATTCGTTAATTAATTCAATTACGCTGATTTTTTTCGCTTTTATCCTGGAATCAGCGGCGCCGTAGTAAATAAACAAATCATCTTCTTCCAGTATGGAGCCTGTGGGAAATACGACATCATTTGCCAAACCCTCTTTTTCATCTTGTTCTTCCGGCGAGAACAGCGGGAATGGCAGCCTTGCTTTGACGCGAAGCGGGTTTTTCAGATCCAGCAGCGCCACTGCGGCATGATAAATTTTTCCGCGGCTTGTTTGTTCTATAGCATGAAAAATTAAGAGCCAGCCATGCTTTGTTTTGATAGGCGGAGAGCCTCCGCCGATGCGCCTGTTTTCAAATTTATACTTTGGGTCAAGAATTATAAATTCGGCTATACGGACTAAGTATTCTCTCCATAATTCCGCGGTCAAATCAGAAAAATTCTTAAAGCTTATGGCTTGGATTCCGGGCATTACCCTATGGATCAGAAAAAAATTTCCTTCAATTTTCTCTGGAAGAAGAAAAACATCCTTTTCCCAAAGGGAGACTCCTTGGCCTCTTTCTTCTTCGTAGTGTTTTGCGTACCATTCATATTTTTCCGGAAGGCCTGCTTGTTCAAAAATCTTACCGGCGTCCCTATAAAGGATAGCGGGAAAAATTAGCCCCTTTTTTTCAAAATTGCGTAAATCGGAGGAAACCGCGTAAGCAGCGGATGCATCCCGCCCATCGTATGCCGTGTAAAACAGATAATATAAACCATCCAAATAAATTATTCTCGGGTCCTCGACGCCACTACGTTCGAAATTATGTTCAGGGAAAATTAAAGGCTTATTATCTCTGCGTATTACTTTATTATTTTTAAGCTGACAGTATCCGATTGTGGAAATATTATTTTGATTGATGGCGCGATAAAACATGTGGACTACGTCATCCTTGGCAATGCACGCCGGATTTAAGACGGCCCGCTTTTCAAACTCGTTTTCCGTAGTTGAAAGAATGACGCCCAAATCTTCAATTTGCATCATACAATCTTAACATTTTGAGCTTTCTAGATCACTCGATCCTAAAACTGGCGGGGACAATGTCCGGAAGTTGGTAATAAGGTATTGAGAATCCGAGACGACGAATTGAATAATTCTCCAAAATGAGGCATAATTTGGGCATATTTATGATGCCCAACAAACTGAAAAGCGAGCTGAAATCCCCAATTTTGAATTCTCCGTACCTCGAGCCTTTAAAGCATTTTAATTCTGATGAAAGAGGTTTAACAGAAGAGATTTTAGAAACACGCCGTCCGAGCAGTTTTTATATTCCTGTACCGCGGGCTAAAACAAAGCAAAAACAGATTGATTTAAATATCTCTGAGGGTGCTCTTGGAAATGAACTTCAAAAAGAAAATGAATTTATTAATAAAGTTAGGATAAAAGTAAGGAGTTGGCGCGACTCTGGTTATACTGGCGTTACGAAAGTTTCTCGCGATCTGCTTTCATATTGGAAAGATGAAACGAGAGAAAATAAATTATTTTTCTGCCAAATCGAAGCGCTAGAAACATTGATGTATATCAATGAAGTTGCAGAGAAATCTGGAGAAAGTTGGATAATTAATGAGCTAAAAAAAGCTAATTCTGATGCAAATCCGGGTTTATATCGTTTGGCATTCAAGATGGCCACTGGCTCTGGGAAAACTGTTGTGATGGCAATGATTATTGCTTATAACACTTTGAATAAAATCCGCTATCAACAGGACACGCGTTTTACTGATGCTTTTGTGATTATTACTCCAGGCATTACTATTCGCGACCGTCTCAATGTATTACTGCCAAACGATCCTCATAATTATTATCTTCAGCGCGACATTATTTCGTATCAGGATTTCGAGCTTTTACAGCAGGCAACTGTTTTAATCACAAACTTTCACCAATTAGAATTAAGGCAAAATCCACGCTTTCAGGTTGGAGCAGTAATGAAGGCTACGGGCATTATTAAAGAGGAGGCGGTTAAAGAAACTCCGAATGCCATGGTAAACCGGGCATTCAAAAGTATTCTCAATAAATCTCGAGTGCTGGTTATAAACGACGAAGCTCACCACTGTTATCGGGAGAAGCCAAGCGCAGAGAAACTTTCCGGAGAAGATCGAAGAGAAGCGGATGAAAATAACAAAGCGGCTCGCGTCTGGATTAGCGGGTTAGAATCACTTTCCAAAAAGGTTGTTGTTAATGCCGTTATTGATCTTTCTGCGACCCCCTATTTTTTAAGTGGGTCTGGTTATTCTGAGGGCACGCTTTTTCCATGGACAATGTTTGACTTCTCTCTTTTGGATGCGCTTGAATGCGGCGTGGTAAAAATCCCGCGCTTACCGATCGAGTCTGATACGATTTCCAAAGGAGATGAGCCAGAGTTTCGTAATTTATGGCTCTATGTACGCGATGATCTTCCTAAAAAGGGACTAAAAACTGGTGACTATGATCTCTCGGTTCTTATTTTACCGACAAAACTTCAAGAAGCACTAGAGTCTCTGTATGGCAACTATGAGAAATATCATCGGAGATACGAAGAAGAAAAGAAGAACAATACGGCTGTAATGCCTCCTGTTATGATTGTGGTTTGTAATAACACTACCGTTTCCGAATTGGTATATCGTTGGATCGCGGGATTTCAGCGAGAAACGGCGAGCGGTAAAATAAAGCTTGAAAAAGGAAATTTAGAAATATTCCGTAACGAAGACGGAGTCCAATTTCTAGATCGTCCCAATACGCTGCTCATTGATAGCGCGCAAATTGAAAGCGGCGATAAGATAAGTGACGAATTCAAAAGGATTTTTACAAAAGAAATTGAAGATTTTCACAAAGAATATCGCAAACGTTTTCCGGGCCGCGAAGAACCAACCGATGAAGAACTTTTGCGAGAAGTGATGAATACGGTCGGTAAGCCAGGCAAACTTGGTGAAAATATCAAATGCGTAGTTTCCGTTTCCATGCTTACCGAAGGATGGGATGCAAATACCGTCACTCACGTTCTTGGCGTTCGCGCATTTTCTACTCAACTGCTCTGCGAGCAAGTCGTGGGTCGTGCTTTGCGTCGCGTTGATTATAGTGTAGATGATGCCACCGGTCTCATGTCTCCTGAGTATGCAGAAGTATATGGAGTCCCGTTTAGTTTTTTGAAAGTAACCGGTGTTACTCCGCCCCAACCGCCAAAGGTAATTCATAGGGTACATTCATTGCCTGAAAGAGAAAAACAATATGAAATTACCTATCCGCGCGTGGAGGGTTACCGATATGAATTAAATGAAACAAAGCTTTCCGCGCATTTTACCGAAGAGTCAAAAACCATCATTGAAAATGAACCAACAGAGGTCATTCTTGGCGGCGTGATTGGCGATGAAGAAAAAGAAACCCTAGAAAAAATTAGAGAGCGTCGCGAAGGCGAAGTTATTATTAGACTTACGCAAGGCCTTTTAAAGCGTTATTACACTGACGCCGATGGCAGTGAAAAATACTGGCTGACTCCGCAATTGCAAAAAATCGCAGAAGAGTATGTTAAAAAACATATTATATTAAAAGATCGCATGGTAATCGGCTATCTTTCTGTCGGTGAATATTTTTCCGGAGGACTAACCAAGATTCAACAGGCTATTGTTACAGAGAATATAGAACACCAAAAAGACAAAAAATTACTGCCAATTTTGGCACCCTACGATACGCTTGGCTCAACCCGTTACGTAGATTTCCTTACCACCAAGCCAGTTCGGGAGACAATTAAAAGCCATATAAATTATGTTGTGGCCGACACAGAAGAATGGGAACAAGGAGTTGCAAAAAGATTGGAGCAAATGCCGGAGGTGCTTTCGTATGTCAAAAATCAAAATCTCGGCTTTACCATTCCATACGAACATCAAGGCACGTCCCACCATTACACGCCAGACTTTATTGCCGTCTTGGAAATGCCAGATAAATCAAAACTGAATCTCTTGATAGAAGTTACGGGTAAGAAAGATGATAAAAAAGCAACAAAAGTTAAAACGGCGCGAGATCTTTGGGTGCCTGCCGTCAATAATATCGGGAAATACGGCAAATGGGCGATGCTGGAGATTCAAGATATTCACGAAACGCAGAATTTAATTAAGTTTGGTATAAAAAACGGCTTTGAAATGATAAAATAAACAAATGGGAAAAGAACACAGTAAAACTTATAGAATGTACGTTGACGAATCCGGAGATCATACATACTCTGAAGATAAAAGATTCTTGGGTTTAACTGGGGTAATTTTTGAGTCTCAAAATTATAAAAATATTTTTCATTCATCATTTGAAAAATTTAAGGAAAAACATTTTCCACATAATCCTGATGAGCCGGTTATTTTGCATAGACGGGAAATATTAGACAAAAGCGGACCATTTTGGCGATTACGAGATGAAGAAAAACGCAAGTCCTTTAATAATGATTTCATTGATATTCTTAAAAAGAGTGAGTTTAAACTGATTACTGTTGTTATAGATAAGAAAGCGCACTTTGACCGTTACAAAGAATCAGCATTACATCCATATCATTTTTGTTTAGTGGCGCTTCTTGAGAGATATTGCGGCGTTTTGAATTATTACAATGTTAAAGGAGATGTGCTTGCGGAAAGCAGAGGAGGCCGCGAGGATATGCAACTTAAAGAAGCATATAAGAATGTCTATGAAAGTGGAACAAATTTTCGGAAACAAGATTTTTTCCAGAAATCTCTGACAAGCAAGGAAATCAAAATTAAACCAAAATCTGCTAATATAGCGGGGCTTCAACTTGCCGACCTTCTCGCGCATCCTTGCGTAATCGAGATTTTATATGAAAAGAAACACATAACTAATTGGGATGGTGAATACGAAAGGAGGATTTGCGAATGTATAAACAAAAAATATAATAAACATCTTATCAATGGTCGAATTGAAGGTTATGGAAAAGTTTTTCTTGGATAAAATAAAAAAGCCCCTTACGGGACTTCTTTACGCTAGCCCTAACGGGCTATCCACCTCCAAGTTAATGGATTATCTACAGCATAGCATAACCGAACGCTCGCTTGCAAGCGAAAGTGGATAATTAAATCAATAGCTAATATGCCAAGAAAATCAACAAAAATTAATACTCCAACCACTGCCGCGCCGGTTAAGTCATACAAACACGATGCTAAACGCGCTCACATTCCGACGCAAGAAGAATCAGTGAAGCTTTCCGCCCGGGATAAGCAACCCATTAAGAAAAAATATGATTATGACCCATCGCTTGATCCACAGCTTGTCTGGTCTGGCAAAAGAGAACAGGGCAAAGAATTCGCTGTGCCGACGGTTCCAATCTACGTACAAGAAAAAATAGCGCCCGAAGCAATTATTGCTCGGCTGAAATCCGGCGCGAGTGATATTACCCAACAGATGCTTTTCGGAGAAACAGCAGAGATGCAGTTGCATAAAGCGGTAGAATTTTACAAGCATGAGGACAATTGGCAAAACCGAATGATTTTGGGCGATTCGTTATTAGCAATGAATAGCTTACTTGAAAAAGAAGGTATGCGCGGCCGGGTTCAGACTATTTATATCGATCCGCCATATGGAATTAAGTTTGGCTCAAATTGGCAAGTATCCACGCGCAAGCGCGATGTAAAGGATAATAAACTCGAGGATTTCATTCGCCAGCCGGAACAGGTCAAAGCTTTTCGCGATACGTGGGAATTAGGAATTCATTCCTATCTTTCTTATTTACGGGATCGTTTTATTACTTCCCGTGAATTATTAACAGATAGCGGTAGTTGTTTTATACAAATTAATATTGAAAATGCGCATTTAGTTAGGAACATAATGGATGAAGTATTTGGCTCTGATAATTTTATTAACCAAATACCTTTTCAAAAAACAGGTGGTTTTTCGTCGTCATATTTAGATAGTGTCGGTGATTACATACTTTGGTACGGAAAAAATAAAGAGCAATTAAAATATCGGCAGTTATATCTTGGAAAAATTAATGCAAAGAGTGGACTTAATAATTATCCATATCTTTTACTCAAGGACGGAAATGAGAGATTGATTTCCAAAGAAGAAAAAGAAGACATTTCTTTGTTGCCTCAAGGTGCGAGATTGTTTGGAGTACATGCAATTACAAGTGGCGGAGCATCTAAAGAAAAACAGCCATTTGTATTTAATGGTAAGGAATATTTACCCAAAGCTAATGAACACTGGAAAGCAAAATATCCTGATGGGATGGCAAAACTTGCAGAAATTGGAAGAATACGAGCTACCAGTAATAGAATAGGATATGTTAGATTTTTTGATGATTTTAATCTCATAAGTCTCTCCAATAACTGGGATGATACTAGAGGTGAAATGGACATGAAATATGTTGTGCAAACATCAAATATAATAATTCAACGTTGTCTCCTCATGACCACCGACCCTGGCGATATTGTATTAGACCCAACTTGTGGTTCTGGCACGTCTGCATATGTCGCCGAGCAATGGGGGCGGCGATGGATTACTACTGATACATCTCGTGTAGCGCTGGCACTAGCGCGGACGCGATTAATGACCGCCAAGTTTCAGTATTATAAACTCAAAGATGAAAATAGCGTAAGTGCAGGATTTGAATATAAAACGGTCCCGCATGTCACTCTTAAATCTCTCGCTAATGATGAGGAGCCAGGCCAAGAAGTGCTGTACGACCAGCCTTTTGAAAACAAAGATATCGTCCGTGTCACTGGGCCGTTTACTGTGGAGTCCCTATCGCCGCACCGTGTTTCCGATGCGCAAGAAATGCTTTCGAGCGAGCGGTTCGCGGAAACGGTTATCAGTAATCTTTTAAAATCCGGCGTGCAAACAGGCGAGAAGGGTGCACGAGTGGAATTCGTGAATTTGGATATTTTGCCGAGCGGCCCCGAAGTACAAGCAGTAGGGGAATATAAAACCGCCACTGGCTTAAAAAAGGTTGCTGTTTCTATCGGTCCGGAATTTGGTAGCGTAGATGACGACTTTATCCGCGATGCCGCCAGGGTAGCAAAGAAATTTGCTGACTTGCTTGTTGTTGCTGCTACATCGTTTGAAGCCTCGGCTTTTTCGGAACCATCTCAAGTGAATGGTTTGCAAGTGATGAAAGTAAAAATAAACCCCGATTTGTCTATGGGCGATTTGTTGAAGAAGACCGGATCGGGTAATCTGTTCCTCGCATTTGGCGAGCCGGATGTTAAAGTTAAGACAACTAAAGACGTGGTTGTAGTAGAAATACTCGGAGTTGATATTTATGACCCCGTAAAAAGCGAAATACGATCTAGTGGATCCGGTGACCCCGAGCATGAAATCGCCGCGTGGTTTATAGATACTAATTACAGTGGGGACGCTTTCTTCGTCCATCATGCGTACTTTTTGGGCGCAGATAAACCATATGAAAAATTAAAGAAAGCGCTTAAAGCAGATATAAATGAAAATGCTTGGGAGGAACTTTACTCGACTGTCTCGCGACCATTCCCAAAACCAAAGACGGGCAAAATTGCCGTCAAAGTCATCAATCACTATGGGGATGAGGTAATGAAAGTGATTGAGATATAAACTCTATGGCCTCATCCCAGAGGAGATAAAAATTGTTGAAGTCAAAGCAAAATAACGGCTGTGTATAATTTTTTTACATTGCTATTGACAAGAAATCCTGCATCGCCCATATTGGCAATATGCTTGCTAAATTTATTCAAGAACAACGCAAAAAGCGCAATCTGACGCAAAAGTTTTTAGCGTCCGTGCTTAAAATTTCCCGCCCGACTTATATGCAAATTGAGAAGGGCGAGCGAGATTTAACCATTACCGAAGCAAAAAAATTGGCGGAGGTTTTTGATATGTCATTGGAAAACTTTCTTGCGGGCAAAGAAGATGCGAAGCCGATCATAAGGATTGAAGACAGGAAAGAGATGAGACGGAAAGATAAGGATCGAATTCGCATCAATATTCCGCAAGAAAAGGCAAATAAGTTTGAACAAGTGCTTTTGTATATTCTTGCAAAAATTGGCGGAAAGCCGAATATCGGGCAAACGGTACTATATAAACTCCTCTATTTTATTGATTTTGACTATTACGAAAAGTATGAGGAGCAGTTGATTGGTGCAAGATACATGAAAAATACCCATGGGCCGACCCCGGTTATGTTTGCTAAAATTATTGATCGTCTTGAAAAAGAGCGAAAAATCGAAAAGGTTAAAAGCAAGTTCTACAAATACGAACAAACCAAATATCTGGTCAACCCGGACATGTCTCTGGATTTGTCCACTCTATCGGTCCAAGAGTTCGCTCATATTGATTGGGAAATTGACCGACTGGGTGATTTAACTGCCACACAGATATCGGCTTTGTCCCATATTGATACTCCCTGGGTTGCGGCCGGAGACAGGAAGCCGCTGGAATACGAACATGTATTCTACCGTCCTGATGAAACTTCGGTGAGACAATATGAAGAACTGTAATCTCCTGCCCGAATTTGAAAAAAATTTTAAACAACTTTTCAAGAGGTACAGGACCTTAAAAGATGATTTTGAAAAGCTGAAAGAGATATTGTTGCGCTATCCGGCAGGCATTGGAAAAAATTTTACCGTTATCCACTCGGAAAGGACGTGTAAAATTATAAAAGCACGCATGGCTTGCCGTGCTCTTCGCGACAGGTCTTTGCGCGTAATTTACGCATACGCGGAAGAAGATAAACAGTTTTACTTTATCGAATTGTATTTCAAGGGCGAGCAAGCAAATGAAAACAGGACTCTTATCAATGATTTTTTGCGCCAGTTTAAATAATCTAAAAGATTCATTAAAAAAATTAAAGGACATCGTTGATTGGTTTGATAAGCAAGAAGAAGTCGACGTGGAAATGGGTCTTGAAAAAGTAAAAGAAGGCGCAGGCATTATAAAAGAAAGTAAGAAACAGCTCAAATGATCTTTGTTTTGATTTCAGTCCCAGCAAATGGAAGGTTCTTCTTGGATGATGTTTTCGAGGTAGGCGAGGGCTTCTTTTTCTCCGCCCAACTGATCAATCAATTTATTTTTGAGCGCCATCGTGCCGAGCATACTTGACCCGTCCGCAAGCGGACGGATGGTATCAACTGGCAAATGGCGATTTTTAGCAACCGATTCAACGAAACTTTCGTAGATCAGGGCGAGGTCCCGCAAAATGAGTTCTTTCTCTTCACCGGAAAGTTGCTTATTTGGATCACCGGCGTCTTTAAATTTCCCAACGTTTAACTGCTGATACGTTAAGCCATCCTTTTTATTTTTCTCCACATTTTCGACGTAGGACGACGTTACTCCGATGCTCCCAACATCTGAATTTCTCGAAGCTATAATCCAATCGGCGCCCGTTGAGGATAGGTATGCCGCGGACAGCCCGCCTGCGCGGATGAGAGCGACCGTGGGCTTGGAAGAATCAAGAAGGGCTCGCATAACCTCCTCGGCTGCAACTGGGTAGCCCCCGTAGGAATCCACTTCGAGTAGTACAGCTTTGATATTCTCATTTTTATCAGCTTCCCTTATACGAGAGACTATATCTTCCGAAGACGCGGCATCGTAAATTTGTTCCCCCGACTCGCTGTAGTAATCCGGAGGGATGTAGGTCATAAGGTCGCCGCGTAAGGATATGCCCGCAATATTGCAGTCCCTGGCATAAAGAGCAAGTTCATCTTCTACCATAAATACAAAATACGCTCCGGTTATTATTACCGAGGCGAAAACAAGAAAAATTGTCCATTTTATACTCACATCCTAATTATGCTTTAAAATACGCCTTTGCCAAAGCAGATTACGGACATACGAAAGAGAAGAGGATCTATTAAATTTGGTACAAAATAAAAATGACAGATAGGCGGGGTTTGACCCCGATAGGTCACTCGATACTGCTAATTAAAATAATTTTTCAGCATTTTCTTTATTGTCCTGAAGCCCCAGCCGCTTTTGAGATATTCTTCTCTGGATTTCGCATCTTTGATATTTAAAAAAGATTCATAGAAAATAAGTTTATATGGGCGAAATGGCTTTGTCGAAATATTGCGGCCATTGTTGTGTTCATTAAATCTCTTTTTTAAATCGGAAGTATATCCGATGTATAAACTTTTATCTTTTTGACTTTGCAGTACGTATACGTAGTACATATGTTTACGGCAAAACGTAATAATTTCTTTCAGAAATTAAACGTTCCAGCAACGTGTAAATTGCTTGCAATTTATTACGTTGCGGGCGCGATGGGATTTGAACCCACGATCTTCCCCGTGACAGGGGGACGTGTTAACCGGACTACACCACGCGCCCTTTTTTATATAGTGGGGCTTACTTGCCCCGCACCAAATTTTTAGAAAGTGGCTGGGGTGGGGATTGAACCCACGACCTGAGGCTTATGAGTCCTCTGCTCTGCCAACTGAGCTACCCAGCCATAATTTGGTGCGGGGTGAAAGTCCCTCGTTCTAACCGTTGAACTACGCTGGCAACTATAACATAATAGCATACCAAAAATCTAAACTTTCGCAAGCAAATTTATTCTAGAAAAAGTAAAGTGTACATCACGAGAACACCCACGCAAATCCCGATTAATTCCTTAAAAACCGTTCCAAATTTTTTCCCACTTTGTTTATGCAGTTCCGGGACGAGATCGGATGACGCGATATAAATGAAAGTCCCTGCCGCGAATGGGATTACCCCGTCTAAAATATATTTTGGGAAAGATCCTAGGCTGATAACCAAAATAGCTCCTCCAAATGCGGTTAGGGCGGAAAGGAAATTAAACCATAGCGCCTGCCGGACTCTATATCCCGAATGGATAAGCACTCCAAAATCCCCGATCTCTTGGGGGATTTCGTGAAGGAGGACAGCAAGCGTAGTCGCTAACCCAACCTCTTTGCTTATAAAATAGCTCGCGCCGATAACAACTCCGTCGATGAAATTATGTAGCCAGTCGGAAATTAATATCAGCCGCCCGAGATATTTAGGATCTTCCCTATCGCTTTTATGGGATACATCGTCATGGTGGTGGTGCCATCTAAGAACTTTTTCGAGCATAAAGAAAACAAGTATTCCAAAAATAATTAGAAACGATATTGTCTCTGGATTTTGGATTTTTTCGTATGCCTCGGGAATAAGATGAAAGAAAGCATCGCCCAAAAGAGCGCCAGTTGCTACGGCAACAAGCATAAAAACTATCCGAGCTAAGCGATCTTCATGAAAAGATAGAGTAAGCGCGCCAACGAATGAAATTAAGCTCACGACTCCCACACTTCCCAAAATATACAGAATATTACCCATACTTTTATTTTAGCTTTTTTTAGTCATAAGGAAAGGCCCGGCTTCGTAACAGATGCTGGGCCTTAGTAATTTCGCGGCAGTAATTTTGGTTGAAGACATTTACCACTTGTGGATTAGCCAAGCAATGCCTGCAATCAATAGTACTGTCCATTTCACAATTTTTCCAAGGTACAGGTAATGGTACAGTTTCTTCAGTTTTTCCACGGTTCCTCCTTCTAAACCAGTTTTTCTTAATTTTATTTTATTTTTGTCAAGCCTGCCTGCCGGCAGGCAGGCTGTGGATAATTTTTTTACCTCAATTCCGCTCCGAATTGTTTCGCGGTTTCTCCGTAAACTTTTTTTTGTATCGCGTCCACTTCTTCGTTGGTCAACGTCCTATCATTCGAACGATAAATAATTCTATATGTATAACTGACTTTATCCGCGCCGAATTTTTCTTTATTTTCATATTTATCGATTAGTTTAACCTCTTCGACAATATCTCCTCCGAGATCGCGGATTAAATCAAAATAATTATTAGGAATGAAAGAATTCGGGACGACAAAAGATATATCTCGCGTGATTGGCGGAAATTTGCTCACTTCTTTGAATTTATTGCCGAGTTTCAGCTGTTTTTTCACACGCTCATCGGCGGACCATAAAAGGCGGATATCAGGTAGTTCCATCGAAATAATCGCCAAGCGTTCAAGCCCGAAGCCGAATGCCCAACCGTTGTAACCTTCGAGACCCATTTTTTTGAGCACACTTTTCTTTGGCATGCCACCACCCATAATTTCCACCCAATTATTACCAACTTTTACTTCTATTTGAAGCGATGGGTCGGTGTACGGAAAGATGTCGTCTAAGAAACGATATTTAGTATCTTTTCCAAAGAGAGTTTCTACAATTTCATGGAGCACTTCTTTGAGCTTTTCAACTGGCATCACTCCTTTGATGTCAGGCTGTAAATAAAGACCGCCGAATTGATGGAATATATTCATATGTTTTCGGTCAATTTCGTCTTTACGAAATACTTTACCATAACAAATTACTCCAAGAGTTTCTTTCTTCTCTATCTTTTCTTTGGTTGCTGGGTGTTTTAGATAGTAATACCACATTACCGTGTCGTGAGTGCGTAGGATGTTTTTCTCATCTGCATAATATGTATCCGACTTACTCCTTACTGGATGATCCGGGGCGAAATCAAAGAGGTCAAAACTAACATCGACTGGAACAATTTCGGGTATTTCTATTACATCAAAGTCTTTAAGATTCTTTATTTTTAGAGCACTTTCGACAAGCACATAAAGGGGGCTCTCGGGAGTGCGCGATAAATCTGGCATATTCAAAAAACGCACCATCCTCTTCGATTCGGGATCTTGCTTTGCGGCCAGAGATTTTAGAAGCTCCTTTTCTTCAGGAGATTCAATTTTGATTTGCATGTATTAAAATTAGCAAAAATTAGTTATGTCTGCCAGCATAATAGAAAAACGCGCGGATAAACTTGTTGCAGATTATTTGCGCGTTTTCATTCGTCGGGAGTAGCATACATCAGTATTTCTTTTTTCTCTTTTTTCGAAGCTTCGTTATGGTAGCTACGATCCCATTTGGTTTAACGTTAGCCATAAGCGCCTCCTTCTCTCTATTATACCTTGATAGACCCACTCATGTCAATAGAAACAAAATAGCTTTTCTACTCTTATTTTGTTATAATTAGTTTATAAAAACAAGGAACATTTTTGCATTAAATGCCTAAAAAATCAGCCAAAAAAGAAGTCGCTCCGAACGGGGGGAATGGGGGGTCTTATACTGCCAAAGATATTTATGTTTTGGAGGGTCTTGAGCCTGTCCGGAAGCGCCCGGGAATGTATATCGGCTCGACTGGGGTAGACGGCCTGCACCATTTAATTTGGGAAGTTGTTGATAATTCACTCGATGAGGCGATGGCCGGTTACGCAAAGAACATTTCAGTCTCTCTTTTGCCGGGGAACAAGGTTCGGGTTGTAGACGACGGCAGAGGAATCCCGGTCGATATTCATAAACAGACGAAAGTATCCGCGCTTGAGACGGTTATGACGACGCTTCACGCCGGAGGGAAATTCGGAGGAGATTCGTATAAGGTGTCCGGGGGGCTTCATGGTGTTGGGGTTTCGGTTGTAAACGCGCTTTCGAAATCTTTGAACGCGCAAGTGTGCCGAGACGGCGCCCGGTGGGAGCAGGATTATACGCGCGGAAAACCGGACGGGAAAACGAAAAAAATTGGAGCGTGCAAGGGATCCGGAACAGCTATAATATTCGAACCGGATGCCGAGATTTTTAAGGAAATCAAATTCAGCTGGGATACCATTTTGGAACATTTGCGCCAACAGGCGTATCTTACTGCCGGGGTCAAAATCCAGATCAGGGACGAGCGTGAAAAAGAAAAACATTTGAATAATTCCTATGCTTTCTGTTTCGAATCCGGGATAAGGTCTTACGTAAATTTTTTGAACCGCAGGCAAAAGGTAAAAAATGAGACAATTTTTTATACGTCAAAAGAGGTGGGGGGAATTGAAGTCGAAGTTGCATTGCAATATGTGGACGACCTAACCGCGCGCGAGCTTGCTTTCGCGAATAATATTTATAATCAGGAAGGAGGTTCGCATCTGACGGGATTTCGGACAGCTTTGACGCGCGTCCTGAACGATTACGCGAGAAAAAACGGCTATCTCAAAGACAAAGACAGCCTGACTGGGGAGGATGTCCGCGAGGGGTTGACTTCCGTCATTGCTGTAAAAATACAAAATAGCGTATTGCAGTTTGAGGGGCAGACAAAATCTAAATTAGGAAATCCGGAAGCGAGGGGGGCGGTGGAATCGGTTTTTGGAGAGGCATTCTCGTCGTTTCTCGAGGAAAATCCGTCTGAGGCGCGAGCAATTTTAGAGAAAGTTATTTTAGCGCTTGAAGCGAGAAAAGCAGCGAAAGCCGCGAAAGACACCGTTTTAAGGAAAGGAATTTTGGACGGGCTGACCTTGCCTGGAAAATTAGCGGATTGCCAGTCGAGAAAAGCGGAAGAAACTGAAATATTTATCGTTGAGGGAGATTCGGCCGGAGGATCCGCGAAAATGGCTCGAGACAGGAAATTTCAGGCGATCTTGCCGCTTCGCGGTAAAATTTTGAATGTGGAGCGGGCGCGCTTGGATAAAATGCTCTCTTCGAAAGAGATTAAGGCGTTGATTATCGCGCTTGGCGCTGCTATCGCGGAGGAGCTTGATATTTCAAAATTACGCTACCATAAAATAATCATCATGACGGACGCGGATGTTGATGGCGCGCATATTCGAACGCTTTTGCTAACGCTTTTTTACAGATACTATTTGCCACTTATTGAACACGGCTACTTATATATAGCCCAGCCGCCATTGTATAGAATTCAGAAAGGGAAAGATGTTAGGTATGCTTACTCGGATAGCGAAAAGGATAAAGTTCTAAAGGAGATTAAAGAAGGAGCTTCAATTCAAAGATACAAAGGACTCGGAGAGATGAACGCGTCCCAGCTTTGGGAGACGACTATGGATCCTGCGGTCCGAGTCTTGAGGCAAGTCCATATCGGAGACGCATCAGAATCGTCAAAGACTTTTGAAACTTTAATGGGCGACGAAGTCGCCCCGAGGAAGTTATTTATACAGACACATGCCCGTGCTGTCCAAAATTTAGATGTGTAACCTCAAGTTGATTTTTGGCGTCATATATCCTAGAATAGTCCTTGGATAGGGTACCAGGGTCCCAAACAGAAAGGAGGAATAATGAAGATTCATGGGATCAAAATTGAATACGACCCGATAGGGCACCCGTTCCTGAAGTATGCGGTTAAGCTGGATGTAGGAGCGAAGTCCTTCGTGGATATGCTAGAAAGTCCTGGCAGTATCGCTCTACGCGGCGCTCTTTCTCTCCTTTTCGTCTGGCTCACTTATTGGCTCAGGCCTTGGAGACCTGAAAAGACATGAAATTGGAGGCGACAGAAAATGGTTGGAGCAAAGAAGAAGGATGGAAAGAGGCGCAAAAATAGTGAAAGCGAGGTTAGTGCCGAAATACAGTTTATCGGCGGCTCGATGATTGTCCGGCCGTTGATGATTTCGCTGAGCGAGGAACAGTTTCACGGAATTCGCAGAGATGCAATAGTTAGGGGGATCAAAGATTGCCGAGTCGTAAAAACTTTCCATGGCTTGGCTTTTTCGATACCGATAGCAACCGCAACGGCAGCGAATACCGAAATACTGACTTCTCTTTTCGGCGTCCGACTCCGACCTCAACTAGCCACAGCAAAGTAAAAGAGTGCCTACGGGTCAGCAAGAAGGGGCCAGCCTGCTTTCAGACTGGCCCCTTGTTTTTTTATTTGGTATTGGTATTATTAAAAGATAAGCCCCTCGGGGCTTTTAAAAAGCCCAAAAAACGCAAAAAAATGAACTTTTTCGAAAAATTTACTAATTATTTAAAGGAAACACGGCAGGAATTACGGCACGTCAATTGGCCGACCCGACAGAATACAATCCGCTTCACTCTTTTAGTTGTCGGAACATCTGCAATTCTCGCGGCATATGTCGGGCTTTTGGACGTGTTGTTTCAGTATTTACTAAATAATTTTGTATTCTGATGGCTAAGCAGACTGGAGAATTTGGCAGAAATTGGTACGCGGT
>Ga0155226_109_pt2 | contig 13953 bp, 9 predicted proteins | sample RifCSPhighO2_02_FD_106194 | JGI IMG/M metagenome (GOLD analysis project Ga0155226, IMG submission 106194) | Candidatus Giovannonibacteria bacterium RIFCSPHIGHO2_02_FULL_43_32
CGGCTATCGCGCATAGAGCCAACGCGATTGCAGAATGATAGTCAAAATTGCCGGTAATCGTGGCCAGCTGCTTCAGCTCTAAAACTAGATAAGCCACGACCGCCTCCACAAAAACGCCCCCAGTTAGAAGCGCTTTATTCATGCTCCCTCCTTTTTTGTCTCGATATATCGAGACGTTAGCGTTGGCGTCGTTGAACCGACTGAACTTGGGGCTTGAGTTCCAGGCTACGAACAATCGTGCCCGTAGTTAGAAACTCAGAGTAACAACATGTGCTGTGCAAAATTGTCTGAGCTTCTTCCAGTAGTGCGATTGCCTTCAGAAGCAATTTTCCAGCCTCCTCGTCCGCACTCATCAAGTCCACCGGCAAATATTCTTCATTAGCCATCGTCTTTTTCTCCTTTCAAAGTTTTAAGAACATGTTAATGTTTAGCCCTTTGGCCACATTTTTTCAATTATACCCCTAAAACGGCTTTAAGTCAACAACATAAAGAGCCCTTAAAATAAGGGCTCTTTGAGAGAAAATATGAGATTTAATATCTTGAGCGTGTTCGAGATTCCCTTCTTTCGCGGTGATATTCTTCCTCTATCTCTTCTTCATCTTTAGATTCGTAATCTTTTCGGTACCCTGTTCCGGCCGGAATTAAGCGTCCAATGATGACGTTTTCCTTAAGTCCGTGAAGTTTATCTTCTTTTCCTTCGAGTGATGCAGATATTAGGACGCGAGTCGTTTCCTGGAAGGAAGCGGCGGCCAAAAAACTCGAAGTTGAAAGCGCGGTTTTTGTAATCCCCAAGACTATCCCCGCTCCTTCGGCGACTTTCCCATTTTTCACAGAGACTTTTTCATTCTCCTCGATCAATTCGGTTTTCTCGATAACATCTCCGATCGCGAATTTCGTATCCCCGGAATCCTTAACCCTAATTCGGGAGAACATCTGCGAAACAATCACCTCAACGTGCTTGTCGTTTATGGACGCACCTTGCAAAGAATAAATTTTGCCAACTTCGCTTATTATATAATTTTGCGCCACAGACGTGCCCGAGAGCCCAAAAAGCTCTTTGATATCAATTGGCCCTTCGCACAAGGCTTGTCCTTTCTTAACTTCACTTTCTTTCTGCACAGTGAGCGATCTTCCAAAAGGAATTACAAATTCTTTTGTCTCCTCCCCTTTCTTTTTATTTTTTTCGCTAACCAAAATTTTAACCACTTTTTCCCTGCCACTATCCCCTATTTCGATAACCGTCCCGTCAACATCCGAAAGAACCGCAGCATTCTTTGGTAGACGCAGTTCGAAAATTTCTTCAATCCTCGGCAAACCCATTGTTATGTCCGAGGCTCCGGCAACTCCTCCGACATGGAAAGTCCGCATAGTAAGCTGCGTGCCCGGCTCGCCTATCGCCTGCGCGGCGACAATACCAACCGCTTCTCCCATTTTAACCGTAGCGTTCGAACCTAGATCGTACCCGTAGCATGTTTGGCAAAGTCCGCGTAAGGTCTGGCAAGAAATCGGAGAACGAAGCGTTACAATTTCAATTCCTGATTTATCTAATAAATCCGCATCTTCATGCGATATAAGATGCCCTTTTTTGAAAATCAGTTTTTGATCCGCCCACTTCGCGTCCTGCGCCAAAACTCGTCCGAAAATCCTTGCGTTAAAAGATTTTCCGTACTCCTCAATATTTTTTCGGATTATCTTGAGGCCGGTCGTATCTTTGCAATCCTCTTCTCGAATAATCAGTTCCTGCGCGACATCGACAAGGCGGCGCGTAAGATATCCGGCATGCGCGGTCTTAAGCGCGGTATCCGCCGTTCCTTTTCTGGCGCCGTGTGTCGAGATAAAATATTCCAAAACGTTAAGGCCTTCCTTGTACGAAGATAGGATCGGGAGCTCTATTGTGCGGCCAGCCGGGTTTCGAACAAGTCCCTTCATTCCAGTCATTTGCGTCACCTGTGTCCAAGTTCCACGTGCGGCGGAAGAAACCATTAGATGTATAGGCCCCTCTTCATTCAAAACTGTCGGAACAATTTCATCAACTTTTCTTTTGACCTCCGCCCAAATCGAGATGACTTTATCGTATCTCTCTTCGTCGGTAAGCAATCCGTCGTTATATTGTTCGTCTACTTTCTTTGCCTCTATTTGCGCTTCTTTTAATATCGCGCTTTTTTGTTCTGGCACTTTCAGATCGTCCATTCCCCAAGAAATCCCAGACACAGTCGCGTACTTAAATCCGAAAGATTTTATTTTGTCCAAAATTGGTGGCACTTTATCGACTCCGTAATCAACGATTAATTTAGCGACAATTCTTTCCAAGATTTTCTTTTTAATATCTTCATTCATGTATTCGAAATCGTTCGGCAAGACGGAATTGAATAAAAGCCTGCCGACGGACGTCTCAAAAATTCCGCCCTCATATTTCTTATACTTCGGAGTCATTGTTGCGCGAACTTTTATTTTAGCTTTCAGGTCCAAAATTTCGTAATCATAAGCTAAAACCGCTTCATTGGGATTCGAAAATATTTTTCCTTCTCCCTTTACGTCGGATCTTAATTTTGTGAGCCAATAGCATCCGATAACCATATCCTGCGAAGGTGTGACTGTCGGATCGGCGGTTCCAGGTTTTAGAAGATTCTTGGTCGCCGCCATAATATCCGCCGCTTCCCGCTGAGCTTCTTCAGTAAGCGGGACGTGGACCGCCATTTGGTCTCCGTCAAAGTCGGCGTTGAAAGCGGAACAAACCATCGGGTGGATTTGGATCGCGTTTCCCTCAATCAAAATCGGCTGGAAAGCCTGAATTCCTAGGCGGTGCAAAGTCGGCGCGCGGTTCAATAAAACATATTTCCCTCGAATCACATCTTCCAATATCGCCCATACATCTGAAGTCACATCGTCAATCAATCTGTTGGCAGATCGTATATTATGCGCGAGGCCAGCGGTTATAAGCTTATTAATTACGAACGGGCGAAAAAGTTCCAATGCCATATGCTTCGGAAGCCCGCATTGATGTAGCTTAAGATCTGGTCCGACAACAATAACAGAACGCCCTGAATAATCCACGCGCTTCCCCAAAAGATTTTGGCGGAATCTGCCCTGCTTTCCTTTAAGCATGTCCGCAAGCGAGCGCAGAGGGCGTTTTTGCGCCTGCGATGTTGCGGCACCAGGCCCGCGCCTTATTGAATTATCCAAAAGCGCATCAACAGCTTCCTGGAGCATCCTTTTTTCGTTTCGAACAATCACTTCAGGGGCTTTTAGCTCCAAAAGTTTTTTCAAACGATTATTCCGATTTATTACTCTTCGGTAAAGGTCGTTTACATCGGATGTTGCGTGCCTTCCTCCTTCGAGCTGAACCATAGGGCGAAGCGCTGGAGGAGAAACTGGAATAATATTTAAAAACATCCACTCTGGACGAGTTCCGGACCTTTCCATCGCTTTGACGAGCGAGAGTCTCTTGATAACTTTTTTCCTCGCCAACGGATTTTCCGTTTCCTCTAGTTCTTTTTCAAGCTCCTTCCTAAGACTCGACATGTTTACATCTTTGCAAAGTTTAAATAGAGCTTCCGCCCCGATGCCCGCTTCAAAAACCTCGCCCCAGCGCAAAGAGAGCCTATGATACTCCACTTCAGACAAAACTCTTCTAATGCGGACACTGTCGATTTCTTTTTTGGCGGCATCCCATGCTTCTTTTAGGCTAGACTTGTCTTTCTCCTTCATCCCTTCTTTTTTTGCTTTAGATTTGAATTCTTTCTCAAGCTCCCTGTGTGATTCCTCTTTAGCTTTATCATTAACTTTAGTAATAATGTAGCCGGCGAAATATATCACTCTCTCCAATTCTGGAATCGATAGGTTCAAAACCAGCCCAACGCGAGACGGGACTCCCCGCATAAACCATATGTGCGATACGGGCGAAGCAAGCCTTATGTGCCCCATACGCTCCCGGCGCACGATTGAGCGTGTTACTTCAACTCCGCACTTGTCGCAAATTATTCCCTTGTACCTGATCCTGCGATATTTTCCGCAATAGCACTCGTAATCTTTTTCCGGGCCAAAAATGCGCTCGTCAAAAAGCCCGTCTTTCTCGGCTCTCTGCGTCCTGTAATTTATTGTCTCGGGTTTCGTAACCTCTCCTCTGGACCAAGCCAAAATTTTCTCGGGAGACGCGAGCCTGATTGAAATTGATTTAAAATCTGTTACTTTTGTTTCCATAATTTTAAATTCTGATAACTATGTCATCCTTGCCCCTCTCAACCTTTGCATTTTTTTCAACTTCTTCTTTGACTCCCTTTAGATCAACGTCAAGTCCCAAAGCTTTAAGCTCATTTACCAAAACATGGAAAGAGGCCGGCAAATTTGGGCTCTTGAATTTCTCTCCCCGAACGATAGCGTCGTAAGCCGCCGCGCGTCCCAAGACATCGTCCGATTTTATCGTCATCATTTCCTGCAAAGTATGCGCGGCTCCGTATCCCTCGAGCGCCCAAACTTCCATTTCCCCGAATCGCTGTCCTCCTCCCTGCGCCTTCCCTCCGAGAGGCTGCTGGGTAATTAGCGAATATGGCCCGATCGATCTCATGTGAATCTTATCTTCCACCATATGTATCAGTTTCATTATGTAAATCATCCCAACCGTTACTTCCTGATCAAATACCTCTCCGGTACGTCCGTCGGAAAGTTTAATCTTTCCGTGTTCTGGCAGACCTGCTTTTTTCAATTCGCCTTTTATCTCTTCTTCAGAAACTCCGTTCAGCGCCGGAGTTATCGCTTGATAATTGAGCGCCTTCGCGGCCCATCCCAAGTGCGTTTCCAAAATTTGCCCGATATTCATACGAGACGCAACTCCGAGAGGATTTAAAATTATATCAACCGGTGTGCCGTCCGGAAGATACGGCATCTCCTCAACCGGAAGAATTTTCGAGATGACTCCTTTGTTTCCGTGACGTCCAGCAAGCTTGTCTCCGACGGAAATTTTTCTCAACTGCGCGATCTCAACCTGTACTCTTTTTATAACACCCGTATCTAGTTTATCTCCTCTTTCTCTCGAAAAAACTTTTATACCGACGACTCTTCCAGCTTTTCCGTGCGGAACGCGCATAGAAGTATCCTTGACATCCCTCGCTTTTTCTCCAAAAATCGCGCGCAGCAGCCGCTCTTCAGGAGTAAGCTCAACTTCGCCCTTGGGCGTAATTTTGCCAACTAAAATATCGCCAGATCGTACTTCCGCGCCGATTCTAATAATTCCCTCTTCGTCCAAATCCTTTAATTTTTCTTCGGAAACATTCGGAATATCGTGCGTGGTTATCTCTGGCCCGAGTTTCGTATCCCGCACATCCACCATGAAATCCTCGATATGAATCGAGCTGAAAGTATCTTCCTTGACCAATCTCTCGGAAAGTATAATCGCGTCCTCAAAATTAGCGCCTCCCCATGAAAGAAAAGCTACAAGCAAATTCTGCCCGAGCGCTAAAACACCGTGATCAGAAGAAGAAGTATCAGCAAGGACTTCTCCTTTTTCGACGACATCGCCAAGCTCTACGATGGGACGCTGATTGATGACGGTAAAATCATTCGAGCGCAAAAAATTTACCAAAGGATAATTGGTTTCTTTATTGGACGATTTGACCGTAATTCTTGAAGCATCTACCTGAGAGATAGTTCCGCCCTCACCCGCGACTGTAAGCCTTCCGGAATCTCGGGCGGCGCGTTCTTCTATCCCAGTTCCAACCAAAGGGGCTTGCGGCTTTATGCATGGAACCGCCTGCCTCTGCATGTTTGAACCCATCATCGCGCGATTCGCGTCGTCGTGAGCGAGAAATGGTATAAGCGTAGTCGCGATTGAAAACGCCTGTTCCGAAGCGACTTCTATAAAATCTATTTCTTCTCTCTTCATCAATCCCGGAGAACCCTTAACCCTGCCTTCGGTTTCCGCGTCTAAAATCAATCCGCTCTTATCCATATTGGTACCGGCCTGCGCGATATTGTATTTCGCATCCTCAAAAGCTGTCATATACCTTATCTCATCCATGATCTTCCCTTCTTTAACTTTCCTATACGGAGTCTCCAAAATTCCGTATTTGTTCACTCTGGCGTATCCCGCAAGGTGAACAACAAGACCGATGTTCGGTCCTTCCGGAGTTTCAATCGGGCAAATTCTCCCGTAGTGCGACGGGTGCACGTCGCGAACCTCGAAGCCGGCGCGCTCTCGAGTTAATCCCCCGGGACCGAGCGCGGAGAGGCGGCGTAAGTGTTCGAGCTCGGATAAAACATTGACTTGGTTCATAAACTGGGAAAGCTGGTTAGTTGTGAAAAATTCTTTCAAAATCGCCATAAAGGGGCGTGCGTTTATTAGATGCGCGGGCGTGAGCGTTGTTTGATCGAGAGTTGACATTCTGTCTTGTATAGTTCGCTTCATTCTCGTCATTCCAACTCTTAACCTTTGTTGTAAAAGTTCGCCCAAGGAGCGGATTCTCCTGTTTCCGACATGATCAACATCATCCGCTTCCGCGTTTGGCGCTGAATTCAAAGTTAAGATATGCAAAATTATTTTAACCAAATCGTTGCCAGATAAAACTCTGGAAGTTGGGTCATCTGAAAGCCCAAGGCGCTGGTTTAATTTATACCGTCCAACAGACGAAAGATCATATCTTTCTCCTGAAAACATCGCAGATATAAGATCCTTCGCCGTCTCCATTGTTGCGGGCTCGCCCGGACGAAGCCTTTTATAAATTTCCATATAGGCCTCGGTTGCGTTTTTTGTCGGGTCCTTATCGAGCATTTTCTTTATGATCTGGTCAACTTCTCCATCTTTGGAAAACTTGCTTAAAATCTCCTCGTTCGTCTCAACGCCGAAGATCCTCAAGATGCAAGAAGCGGGAATTTTTCTTTTACGATCAATTCTCGCGTAGAGAGCTCCGTCAGCGTCCGATTCAAATTCAATCCAGGCTCCTCTCGAAGGAATTATTTTCGCTCCGAAATATTTTTTCCCGCGAGAAAAATTAGCGGTGAAATAAACTCCGAAGGAACGGGCTAACTGCGAAACGATGACGCGCTCAACGCCATTCACTATAAATGTTCCTCTGGGAGTCATTAATGGCATGTCCGCTAAAAATATTTCCTGCTCCTTCATCTCCCCGGTTTTCTTATTTGTGAGACGCGCCTTAACTCTCAAAGTCGCGTCGAATGATGCATTTTGCGCCTTCGCTTGATACTCATCGTATTTCGGCTCGTCTAAAACATAATCTATAAATTCCAATTCCAAATCCTCTCCGCCGTAATCCTTGATCGGGGAAGATTCCTTGAAAAGATCCTTAATTCCGTCGGACAGAAACCAGCGCCAGCTCTCGAGCTGGATTTCCGGTAAGTAAGGCAATGCGACTAAGGGTTCGCGATAATTAGAAAAATATTTTTTCTGCATAAAATTAACAACCAAAAACCCCTTATTCTTTAAGGGATTCGCTTTATATTAGGTTATTTATGATTTATGGGTTTGCACCCTGGCCTATATTTAGGACGTGTAATTTTTCATCCAAAACTCAATCGTTATTTCCATTATAGACGTATCCAAAAACATGTCAACCCCGTTGTGTGTAAACAACGGGGTTGGGTTAGAAGAGTTAATTAAATTCTCGAGGCTTGGTTTTTCTCAATGCTTGAACTTTCTTATTCCTAAGCCTTTTTAGGGTTTCTTGATGATCCAGGCCAAAGAGTTTAGCAATGCATCCGGAAGCTTCCCATAACTCCTTTTCGGTTGCGTCAACCCAAAAGAGTTTAAGTTTTTCCTCAAGTTCCTCCTTTCTCGCCCCCATAGATTTTTTGTTTCGAATCTCATAAGCCTCCAAAGCCAGAGTCAACCAAACAACAAAATTAGCCATAGCCCCTCCTTTTACTGAAAACATTATACTCTCGAAAACGCTTTTGTAAACAAAAGGCAAAATGCCGTATTTGCGCTATCGCGTAAATACGGGATAGATGAACTTGTGACTTTATGCCTTCTTCTCGCGGTAGTTATTCCAAGTGACAAGCAATGGCGAGGCGATAAAGATTGAGGAATAAGTTCCTGCGACAATGCCGATGATTAATGCGAGGGCAAAATATTTTGTCGCCTCGGCACCAAGAAAAAATAGCGCAGTCAAAACGACGAGAACCGTGAGAGAAGTGTTAATGGAGCGGGTTAAAGTCTGGCTCAAAGATTTTCCCACCGTCTCTTCAAATGTTTCTTTCTTGGCAAGCGTCAGGTTTTCTCTAATTCGGTCGAAAACGACGATCGTATCATGAACGGAAAATCCGAGGACCGTTAAAATCGCTGTGACGAAAAGAGTGTCTACTTCTACTCCTTTAAAATGCCCGAGAAGCGAGAAAACTCCGAGCGGAATAAAAACATCGTGGAAGAGGGCTATAACGGCAAAAATTCCGTAGAACCAAGATGAGACCGGGAGGGAAACTTTCCTGAAAGCAAAAGCGATATATAAAATAATCGCGACGAGCACCAAAATCATCGCCCAGATTGAGCGTGAGCGTAGTTCCTGACCAATCGTCGGCCCGATTGTATTCGCGCTCGAATCTTTAATCTCCCCCAATTTCGAAAGTTCTATCGTGATTTTTTGCCGTTCATCCGTCGAAAGCTCGCGAGTTCTTATGGAAAACCCGGCATCTCCCGCGGGCTGGACAACAACTTGCCCCAAATTAAGCGCTTCCATTTTCTGCCGGACTATATTTATATCGGGGCGCGAACTATATTGAATTTCAATAAGCGAACCTCCGGTGAAATCAATCCCAAATTTCAGCCCGTAAAAAGCGAGCGAAATAACGCTCGTCGCGACCAAAATTATCGAAAATATATAACTGAATTTTCTAATTCTAACTAGCCCCATATAGAGTTCTCATTATCTTTCTTTCTTGGCCTTTGTTCGAAAATTCAAGAGCGCGTAAGAACGTCCTTGTTATCGTAATCGCGGAGAGCATGCTCAAAACAATGCCAAGCCCCAAAGTCAGCGCGAAACCGGAAACGCTCTGGCTACCGAGATAAAAAAGTATTACTGACGTGATTAAACTCGAAACGTTGGAATCCCTAATCGAAAGCCACGCACGGGAAAATCCCTCCTCCACCGCCATCGCGAGAGATTTTCCGCCGCGAAGTTCTTCTTTCGTGCGTTCAAAAATCAGAATATTCGCGTCAACCGCCATACCGATAGATAAAATGAACCCGGCGATGCCTGCGGCGGTCAGATAAATTGGGATTAGTTTGAAAAGAGTTAGAGCAAGAGACGTGTAAATCAAAAGGGCGATGACGGCAATCAACCCTGGCAGGCGATAGAAAAAAATCAAAAATAGGGCGACCCCAATTATCCCGTAGAACCCGGCCTGAAGCATTCGATTCAAAGTATCCGCGCCAAGATAAGCGCCGAGAGTTTCTTCCTTAATCAAAGATATGGGAACTGGCAGAGCCCCGGAATTTAGGTTTCTGACAAATTTCCGCGCTTCCTCGCGAGAGAAATTTCCGCTGATGACCGCTTGTCCTTGCGTTATCTCCTCGCGAACAGTCGGCATGGAAATCGGGATGCCATCAAGAAAAATCGCCACGGGCTTTCCTATATTTTCTTTTGTTATTTTCGCGAAAAGGTCGCGCCCCTCGTTGTTAAATTCGAGGCCGACGGTCGATTCCAAAGTTGTCTGATTATATTCCAACAAAGCCTTCTGCAAAAATCTTCCAGTAAGCTTCGTCGGCTCGAAGGAACCTAAGACTCCGACAAAATCTTGCGCATCCTGTTTTTTCTGAAGGTCTTCAATAGTCACACCTGTCTTAAGCGTCTGGAATTCGAGATAAGGCGTCTCGCCTATTATTTTTATCGCGTTATTTACGTCAAAAACTCCCGCCAGTTCCACGATTAGCCTATCTTCATCTCCCCTCTTTTTAACTTGAATTATCGGCTCGGATACTCCAAATAAATTTACGCGGTTCTCGATTATGTCCCGGAGCCCGGCCATCGCTTCCGATCTTTCGGAATCCGGGATGGAAGATGTGTCTGCCTTATATTCCAAACTTATCCCTCCCTGCAAATCCGGTCCTAAACTAAACTCTCTCTTTAAAAAATCAGGAGTAAAAGCAAAATGCCCGGCAATATCAAAATAACCGGCTAATATTCCCAAGATTATAAACAATGCCGCCAATATTCTCGATTTCCACATATATTGAAAAAGTTTAGCATATCTATTAGGATGGATACAATTTGCACGAATAAGGAGGCGGAATGGACATTAAAATCATTGTAGCGGTTTCAAAAAATGGATTCATGGATATCCCCGGAGTTCAGATGTCAAAAGAAGACCGAGAATTTCTGAGAAGTAAAATTAAAGGCGAAGCGGTCATAATAAGCCGCGGCACATATGTAAACGCTCTGAAATTCAGGGGTGGCAAGCCTTTCGATTGCAGCGAGATTATTGTAATCACAACGAAAGAGAATCTTTCTTTTCCTAGGTGTCGCACTGGGGGCTCGCTCAGAAAGGGGCTTAGCTTACTCCAAAACAGAGAGAAAGTTATGGTGCTCGGAGGACAAAAACTTTATAGTGAAGCGTTGGCTCTGCCGGAAACATCTACAATCTACCTGACCGAAATAGATGTGGAATACGACGGGAAAGTAAAGTTCCCCGAATTCGATTGTTCTTACTTTAAGTTAATTCACTCGGACTCGCACGATAACGCAAAACCGCCCGTCACCTTCAAAATATTCAAGCGATCTTGCCCCCTTTGTCTTTCACATCCGCGCAAGTTCTTCGGCAATCCCGTAAAGGAAGAGGTTTTCTGGGATTTCTATCAGCATCGCGGGAGATATATTGCCATATACAAAAAAGGGCATACGCATGTGATAATGAGCAGAGAGGAAAGTCAAGAATTGGATAGCTTTGTCGCATGGTTAAAGTTTGAACACAGGGAAGGGTGGAAAACTCCCTGGCGCACTCTTGGGTTCGATCATGCGCATGTTTTTTTCAACTGGCGAGCCGTTGCTCCAAATTAAAAAGAGACCCAGTCCGAAAATATTCTCGGACTGGGTTTTAATAATTTACTGACTGAATTTTTCTTTGAGTTTCTCCTCCTTTTTTTTAATTTTTTCCTCAAGACCGCGCCTTGCGAAATCGTATTCATTCATATCGGCTTTGATAAAGGAAGCAATTATTGGATAGGCCTTCTGGATCAATTTAAATTTCTCCTGCGCGACGTGGCGATAATCCGGGTGTCCCTGCGAGCCAGTCCGAAGCTCTATTTCCCAAAACGCCTGCCGCACATTTTGATATTGATAAAATCGCACTCGATGAAAAAGAGTCGTCGCGTATTGCGCGTGCTCCTCTCCGAGCTTTGACACAATTTTTTGATAAAGCTTTTCCACTTTCTCCATTGCTTTATGAACATGATCCGCGAGCCCAGCCTCTTCTATCTCCGGAGGAACATCATATCCGTGGACAACCGTAAAAAACTGGCGTTCTTGTGTGTGCATGCGGTGACGGTGCAAATCGCGATACGCTCCCGCGTTCAAAACAATCTCAAAGCGCATGAAAGCGTTCTCGAACGCTCTCCCGACTTTCTGCCATCGCTCTCCCCTACCTTCGAGATATTTTGCAATAATCCGCTTCTTTTCCTCCGCGCTCATTTTTTTTGCGGCGTCAATCAAATTCGCCCAGCTTGATTTTGATGCAGGAAAAAGTATTCCGGCTACTATCGCCGCCTCGCCGTCCTGATCGTAATTCGCAAGTAGGACTTCGGCCTTGCTGGCTTTAATGACGAAAGATTCGGCCTCCGGTCTGATTCTATCTTTTTTGCCGGCCAAATATTTCTGGTATTCCTTGGATTTCACCTCGTCGAGGCGCAAAAGTAGCGAGCCAATTTCCCCCGAAAGCTCTTTTTTTGCGCTCTCAATCAAATTCGCCCAGCTTGATTTTGATGCAGGAAAAAGTATTCCGGCTACTATCGCCGCCTCGCCGTCCTGATCGTAATTCGCAAGTAGGACTTCGGCCTTGCTGGCTTTAATGACGAAAGATTCGGCCTCCGGTCTGATTCTATCTTTTTTGCCGGCCAAATATTTCTGGTATTCCTTGGATTTCACCTCGTCGAGGCGCAAAAGTAGCGAGCCAATTTCCCCCGAAAGCTCTTTTTTTGCGCTCTCCCCTAGCCACCTGATCTCGCCTAGTTTATGCTCGAGTGAATTCGTAATCGCGTATTCGAAAGCTTGCCCGTTTCCGAAAAAGGCGACTTGCCCCAAAGTAGACATAGGCAAAATTCCTCGGGCGGTATCGAAAGCTTTTTTCTCTATAACGCCCGCTTTCTCGTTCGGAAACTTTTCTTGGAACCAAACTTTAAGCTTGCTTATCAAATCAAAATTTGTCTCAAAAAGAAAATCGTTTACGGATTTGTATTCTTCTCCCAAGCCCGCGTCGATAATATCTGGATCGGTATAATATAGATATTTTCTGTCTACTTTTTTAGAAAAATCGACATAGCGAGTAGATTTTTCTATGGGTGCCAAACCGATCCTAAAATCCTCGATAAATTTCATTGAAACCTGCGAGATTCCCCAGACGACAAGATATGTCCCCGCCATCTGGGCGATGGAATCGTCCCCATAGGCCGCGAGCCACTTCGCGTAAAATTGCTTAGCCTTACTCGCGAAGGATTTCATATCATGCGCGTGATGAAATTTTACCAACTCCTCAAGTTCCGCTGCGAGTTCTTTATCCTCGCCGTCGATAATTGGATAAATATATTCTTTCAATAGAACTCGTAAAAGCGAGTCAGACGCGCGGCTTGCGCGAGAACAAAGCGCCCCCGCCAACTCCGGCGGAAGATTTTTGAGCCCAGCGACAATTCCGTCCATACTTGAAACGAAGGGCATTAAATAATGCCTATCTCTCTCTGACCATTCTTCAGGCTTAAAATCCGGCTGATACTTTTGGTTTATCATTTTACTAACCTCCGCTTAATTTGTTTAAAGACCTCATTAATGCTCTTTTCTCCGTTTATAGTATAAACATTCTTAAATCTCTTTGAAAAGGTCTTATAAAAATTGCGTACCTTGGTAAGTTTTTCTGCTTTCTCAAAAAGCTCTTTCGCTTTCCCTCGTTTTTCAATGCGCCTAATCGCAATTCTTGGGTCTACATCCAAAATAAAAGTCGTATCAGGATGCAAGAATTTTTTATTTTTATCGATGAGGTACTCAAGATCCACTCCGCTCGCTGCGCCAAACGCGAAAGTTGAGAAATAATATCTATCGCAAATAACAATAATGCCTTTTTTCAATGATGGAATAATTAACTTTTTCAAGTGTTCTTTGCGATTTTCCATGAAAAGATCCTGAAGGTCTTTTAAGCCCATTTTTATTTTTTTCTCAAGAACTTTTCTTATCTTTTTTCCTGATTTGCTTTCGATATACGGCTCTTTTGTAAGCAACACCTTCCTTTTCCTATCTTCAAAATATTTCTCAAGCAATCCTGCTTGCGTCGAATCGCCAGACCCATCTAATCCCTCCATTACAATAAAAAGTGGCTTTTTATTCATGAGATCTTAAAGTGCTTAGAGAGCCTCGGGAGTTTTTCTTCGTCCTTTGAATTGTAGTTCGAATCCGGCAGAGCATCATAACTCATTTCAGGAATTTCCATCATTTTCTCAAATCTGAATTTCGCCACAGGCTGGCCGTCGCGCAAAAGCACGTCCGAAAACGGCCGAATTTCCAATACTCCGCGCCTTCCTTTTCCTTCTCCATGCTCTCCCCAGCCCCAGCCTGGATCAAAAAATCCAGCGTAGTGAGTCCTAAATTCCCCTGATCTCTCGTCCATCGGCACAACTTCCGAAGAGAAGTGCGGAGGAACCTTGACCGCTTCTTTTGTACGAATGATATAAAAACTATCTTTCTTCAAAAAGACCGTGCCGTTTTTAGATTTTAACGATTGGAAAAATTCTTCCGGTTGGTAGTGTCCCTT
>Ga0155226_110_pt1 | contig 11138 bp, 13 predicted proteins | sample RifCSPhighO2_02_FD_106194 | JGI IMG/M metagenome (GOLD analysis project Ga0155226, IMG submission 106194) | Candidatus Giovannonibacteria bacterium RIFCSPHIGHO2_02_FULL_43_32
GGGTGTGGGGGGAGCCGACAAAAAATGGAAAGGAAATTTTTGGTTTTGCTTCGCCGCTTCAGACTACAAAATGAACATTTTCATTATAGCATTTGTGGTTCTTTGACCTTGTTCATTTCTTCGTCCTTGCGGCGAGACGAGGCGCTTCCTCTCCGTGTTCTGTGGTAGCTTGAAACTCTGTGGCTTCGTTCACTGGTCGTGGTAACTCAAAGAATATGGATTGTGCTAGGCACAAACAAATATGTATGTGCTTGACCCACCCTCCCGTTCGCGCACAAATCCCCGCCGTTTTTAGGAGAAATTATAAAACGGCGGGGATTGCTCCCTCCTACGCGTGAAAGAAAAATCCACATGTGGCCACATGTGGATTTTCACTAAGTTACATGACTTTTGCGTTCAACCAGTTCCAGGCTTCAGTTGGAAGCCATCCATCGTAGTCCTTTGATACCCGAATCGCCGTAAGACGATCATCTTTATCAATGAACTGGATAAGATGTTTCCCAATATCAGACGCTGAAGAATTAGTTTCGATTAACCACACGGACTCAAGATAGTGCCACCAATTTCCAAGATTCTTGATTGCTACGTGTAGTTTTTCGTAATCCTTAACTGGTTTGTGCAAGTCATAACTGACTAATATGACCACAGCAGTAGAGTGTTACGGGTTGATAATCAGGTGCTTAAAATGCTAGACTAGGATTGAGCCCTTTGGAAGATACTATCGCCTGATTCTGCAAACGTTCTCCAGTCTAGGAAAGTTCGCTTTTGGAATCGTAATATCTTTCAAGGTACAGATTAAGCACCCAGGATTACCGTCTAAGAAATTAGGCGGCAATTCTTTTTGCTCAAGCATTTTCGTCTTCCAAGTTTGTAACTTCATTCTTGGTTTCTTCCTCTTGCATATGTTTAGAGGCAAATGCCGACAGGGCTGTTCTGGTTTCTTTCAACTCACCATCAGCGATTGCTTCAGACGTTTTTTTTGTTCTTGGAATCAAGAGCCGAACACCTCCGGTAAACTCAAAAACAAAATCATCATCATTTCCGGCAGGTCTGTTTACTGGCGAAGGATGCTTACTTGTTTGTAGGGTAATTTTTGATGCAGAAGGATGTGTCTGTATTTCTGCTGCACCATCTCCGTTTTCATCTTCAATTACTGGCTTTGTGAGAACACCGTTCACGAGTAGCTCAGAGAATTTCATTGTTTCTGTGAAAATCCGTACTACTTCATCGGCAGCACCCTCGCTTATGCCTTCTCGTATCAAGATATTTTGAAGCATACTCGGAAGAGCTTGGCCTCCAAATTTCTGACAAAGTTTCTGAAAGAGTCTTGGTCGTATAGCTGCTTTTTTGATCGCAACATTTTTCAGCTCATCTGATACAGGTTTGAGTATGTCTTGTGAGAGTTGGCTCTGACTATAGGCATTACCGCTTCGTTCAAGTAGCCCATAATGTACAAGTGCAGCTACTTTCCGCGCAGCTGGACCCGTCAGCTTCGAATGCCCTAGCGCTTTGGCTGCCTCGTCGCGAGAGTACGGGCCTTTGCCAAGTGAATCTCTTAACTTGGCTGTGAAGTCTATTGCCTCACTCAGCGTAACTCCGGGATAAGCCACGCTTCTATCTTTTGTTTGCTTCGTTTTTTCTTTTTCTTCTGACATATATTTATAATTTATTACTTCTAATACTGATATGATACACACTTAGCATTAATCTTGTCAAGCAAATTGGTCAGTAGTCAAAAAACGCCTTAAAACAAGGCGTTTTTTGATAACATAAAAGTTATCCACAAGTTAGTACCTACAGTCTTATATAAATTTAGACATTCTATTTCCCAGTCTTTGAAACATAGTCAATGATTTTTTCCCAATCAAGATTGTCTTTGGTATAGAAAAGATCAACGACATCTTTTGTCATTTCATTAACTTTCTTTATATATAGTTCCTTAAAAACATCATCTCGTTTCTTTGCTTCTTTATCGAGTGGTTGAATGATTTTTTTATACAACTGGTCATCACCGGAAATAAGTTCCCAAAAAGATTGTCCGCAAATTTTATAATAACTAAGGTCAGGGTCTTTGTTTACTTTATGCGGAACATTGTCTCGTCCGTAAATACATCCGTTTACAGAAACAATACTATTTTTATTGAGTTCGGCACGAAGGAACTTTTTGGCAATCTTCAAATTTCTTTTTAATGTATTTACCTGATCAGAATTGCCCCAATTTGGTCCAGATTTGATACCGACAATGTAGGTTTTCTCATCACGATCAAATATCAAATCAACACTTCTGTATTTTCCTTCCTCCGCTTTCTTACCCTTAAACACCTCGTGGCAAACATGAATAGCAAGATTTTCCATTAGGTCGCCAAAGATTGTTTCTTCTTGAGAAGATAAGAACGCATCAAGAATACTTTTTGCCAAATCTCCTGCGGTTTCAATATTCTTTGCCTTAAATAAGTAGGGGTTTTTTCTTTTTGAAATATATGAAAGTTTGGCGGATTCAAGCCGAGCAAGCCGTATTTCATAAAATGGTTTTATCACATCGGAAGCAATAAATGTATTCAGTTTTTCGTAATTCAATTTTTTCATATCATTTTGTTTGTTCGTTAATATTTTCGACAGCCAGTTTGTGATATTCCTCTTGTATTTCAATGCCTATAGAATTACGGTCAAGTTGAAAGGCAACGATTGAGGTCGTGCCAGAACCCAAAAATGGGTCCAGCACCACATCTCCGGGCTTGGTAAAGAGTTTTATAAACCAACTCGGCAGTTCTTTAGGAAAAACCGCGCTGTGCTTTTTGTTAGAGCTTTCGGTAGCCATTGAAAGCACATTCGTAGGATAGGCCAACTCGCGACCTACCCAATTTGATACATTTTTCCCAAAACCACTACCAACTTTTGAATTGTCTCTTTGCTTGTCAGTTTCGCTAAGATTTTTTAGGCGGGTTTTTGCCCAATCGCCCATGGGTACTCTAACTTCGTCTTGATACATATTAAAATCTTTTGCTTTGTTGAATTGCAAGAGTCGCTCCCATGAATCGCGAAATCGGTTAGGCCACTTACCGGGGAAGCAATTTTTTTTGTGCCAAATAAATTCTTCTGTCCAAAGCCAGCCCTGTTTCCGCATTGCAATAATTAACTCCATGACATAAGTATGGCGCTCACCGTCTGAAACTTTTTCTTTGATATTCAAAATAAATGTCCCTTTTGGATGTAGAACGCGTAATAACTCTGCCGTCATGGGCAAAAACCACTCAACATATTTGTCCGGACTAATTCCGCCATAAGTGCTTTTCCTTTGGTCTGCGTAAGGTGGTGATGTAACAATGAGATCAATGGAATTGTCCGGCAAATTTTTCAACACATCGAGACAATCGCCAAGAATAACATCGGCCTTTAATTTGGCTTTTGTCTTTGCATTGAACAAATCAATTTTTTCTATAGTTTCGATTGTCATAAAATTATTTCAGCAATTCATCACTCGAAACACCAAGTGCTTTGGCAATATTGGTAATGGTAGAAAGTGTCGGATTTGTCTTTCCATTTTCAATATTGCTTATAAAACTTCGGCTAACGCCGAGGTTTCGGACAATATCACCTTGTGTAATGCTTTTCTCTGTTCTGATACGTTTTAGGTTTTTGCCTAACTTTGCAGATTCACTTTTCATATCCACAGTATAGCATTAACATTTACATTATACATCAATATTATAGTATAATGTAATATGCTAGCGACGAAGCAAAACCAAAAATTTCCTTTCCATTTTTTGTCGGCTCCCCCCACACCCCCCGCCGAAGAAAAGAAGAAAGGTAAGGAAAATTTTTGGGTTTGGCCGCGACCGTAGGGAGCGGACGAGGCGCGCAGATTAGTCGGCATCGGGATTTTGTTGGAAAAAAGTTCGGATTTCGTCGTACAGAGGGAGCCAAGAAACTAGATACGAACTCGGATTTTGAAGTTGAGAGGGTTCGCTCGCCCAGCCCCGCCATTGGCGGGGCTGGGCTTCGCTTCGCGTCCCGCCGCGGCGGGACGCTTGAGGAAATGAAGCGGATTTTAATGCTTTCGGGGGAATAAAAAATGTTTGAAAGAAACCTTTTGGCAAAAAGATTTCTTTCAATTCCTCTTGTGGTTTTGAGTCCGGATAGGAAAAATTTTAGAGTGCCCGAAAGGTTTTCGGTGGAAAATTTAGAGCATCCGTCCGTTAGTTCGTATCCAGCGCGGAGGGGTGTTTGATTGTCATTGTTTAGCCGAAAAACAAGGTTTTCAACATAGTTTTTATCAACCGAAATGCGCTCTAAATTTTCTAGACAAAAATTTTCCAATCGTTCGGCGGAAACCTGTTTTACCGAACACGCTTGCCAGCCTTGTTTCATTGTGGAAGTACAGCGATAGTAATAATATCGTCTCAATTTTCCATGAGTTCTTTTGTTGGTGAAACTTGAGGTCATGTGCGATCCGCATTCTTCGCACTTGATCAATCCGCCGAATAGAAAATTTTTGTGCGCTCTCAAATTTTTCAGTTTTTCTTTATGAATTTTTTGAGCAAGGGCAAAAATTTCTTCCGAAATAATCGGATCGTGAATGCCTTGATATATTTCTTCTTTATTTTTCACTTTGCCGATATACACAACATTTCGTAGAATATGCGAGATATTTGTTTTTGAGAAATTTTTGCCGGACCTATTTTTGATGCGCCTTTCTTTCAGCATTTGATAAACGCTTGCAGGGGAGCCGGTTTCAATGTAAGTTTCAAAAATTGATGTTATTTCTTTCGCTTCTTTTTGGTGAGGGATGAGTTTCTTGTCTTGTCGGATATAACCATAAGGAGTAAGCCCGCCGTTCGCTAGCCCCTTTTTCGCGCGCTCCAACATCTTATCTTTTGTTCTTTCGCTGGTTAGTTCTCTTTCAAATTGGGAGAAAGTCAGCATGATGTTTCTCAAAAGCCGCCCTGCCGGGGTTGAAGTATCGAATCGTTCCGTAATAGAAATAAAATCAACTTTTGCTTGCTCAAAAAATTCAATGAGTTGGTAGAAATCTTTTGGCGAACGGGTCAGCCGATCAATTTTGTAGACCAAAACCACATCAATTTTTTCTTTTTTCAAATCTGCGAGCAATTCCTGCAAAGCGGGACGTTTGATGTTCACTCCGGTATACCCGGCATCAGAATAAACCTTGAATACCCGCCAATCATTTTGACTATTCAAAAATGACTTGATTTTCTCTTCCTGCGCTTCACACGACGAAAATTCTTTCTCCGCCTGAATATCTGTGGATACTCTCGTATAAATTGCGCAGTTTTTCATACCTAAAGATTACCAAAATATATGAAAAAGAAAAAATGAAAACCCTAATTTCAAAAATCGCATATTCCCCTGAAACCATCAAAATCCAATTCATTTCGCACCACGCCGAAGGCGGGCGCGCTACGGAAGAAAACCCAGCCCCGCCAATGGCGGGGCGCATCATTTCAGATTTCGCTTTTTGGATTTGTGTATCAGATTCGGTAAAATAATTTCAAAAGCATGCCCCGTAGGGAACTTGTTCTCCTTCGGGGTTTGCGCAGGTTTTAAGTGAGGAGCCAGTTAGTAATAATGTTATAGTTAAGCTATGGATCAAATGAACCCCATGGTGTCTGGATTCGACCAAGCACAACCTGGAACCAATCTTCTGAGTATTTTGATTAATTTGGCTTTTGGATTTGTAATTGGGCTTATGATTTTCTTCGGACCCAAAGACGTCCTTGAATACGGCTCTAAACTAGCCGGGGAACTTATTAAATTAACGGGCTACGGACAGCAGATGGCGTCATTTGGATTTGCAACGGCCGCCGCGCCATACATTGTAATAGCGCCGATTGCCGGCATAGTGCTGAAAGAAATTTCTTCCGTCCGTTCGCTCAAAGGCTTTGCATATTTTGCAATTGCGGTCTTGGTTGGAGTTGCGGTTGCATACTTTAGCCAAGGCTACTTCGCGACTTTGATTTCATAGACAGAATAATGACTGATATAATTAATACATGTTTGAAATTTTAACCGCAAAACCCGTTTTGATAGGACTCCATCTAGGATTCGCTATTCTTGGCATTGATTCCTTTTTATGGCTGTTGGGCGAAATAGTCGCGAATGCGCAATCCGTTAAGCGTCGCGTCATTGCGGGTATTGCGGGCCTTATTGGCTACGTTTTGACATGGATAGTCGGCGGGTACTATTATGTCAAATTTTATGGACCATTGGTAAAGCCTGTCATCAAAGCTGGCTCTGCGCCTTGGGCTCACACTATTGCCATGGAGGCAAAAGAACATATATTCCTTTTTTCTATACCAATTGCCATCACAATTTGTCTTTTAGCGCGTCTTAGCGCGAGTGAGTTAGAATCTTTCGGTATCCGAAAAAACTTTATTTATTTGACAGCGATTATCGCCGCGCTCGGCTTAAGCTTTGGAATTATGGGCTTTATTATTTCAGCAGCAACGCGATGGGGCGCCATATAAAAAAATGGAAAAATTAAAATCAATTTACGCGTCCGCATATTCCGCGACACTTACGATTGCCTCGGTCGTTGCATTAACGATAGGAGCTGAACTGTCCGCGCCATTCAAGAACTGGCTCGCCGGATTTACGGGGCATCACTGGGTAACAAAAAGCTGGATTTCGATTATAATATTCGTCTTGTTCTTTTTCGTTTTTCGTATTGCTGGAAAATCCGTGAACGAATTGCGAACAAAAAGAGCGCTTCTTGTTTTGCAAACAATCTCTATTCTCGGCTTCATAGCCATCTTAGGGTTTTACATATACGAGACTTTTGTTGTTTAAAAACGTGCCGCGTTGATAAAGATATCTTTATATGCTATCATGGTGTAACAAAGAGCAATGATTCGAAATAGTCGAATTTCTAGATTTTGCTTGATGTATATTTAACCACTAACTTGTAAACCAAATGAAAGGTGTAATCAAAAAGATCACTGATAAAGGTTTCGGTTTCATCACTGCGGAGGGTATGGAAAAAGATTTATTTTTCCATGGAAACTCTCTGGTAGACGTTCAATTGAGCGAACTGCACGAAGGCGATGCCGTTACTTTTGAAACAGAAGACACTCCAAAAGGACCGAGCGCAAAAAACGTAAAACGCGCATAGTCTTTTTAAAAAACGCCCCCGCAGCTGCGGGGGCGTTTTTTTATTTATTTCATCTCGCCCCGCTTATACCGGCCTACGAGCTCGGCTTGGTCGAGGATATGTCCGTCAATCGCGGCGAGGACCTCGGACTTGGAGGCGCCTTCTTTCAGCGGCAATTCGAAATCAAGCGCGTAGACACGGAAAAAATATCGATGCTCCGAAGGCTCATATTGCGTAGGGGGGCAGGGGCCGACGTAGCCGGTTTTTCCAGTCCCATTATTTCCGCAAATCCCTAACAAAGCGCTCTCTGGGATATTGGCAGTATTCGGAGAGATATTAAAAATGACCCAATGATCAAAAACTCCGTCGGGCCTAATAGCTTTCGGAACGTCCGGATCGTCAACAATCAGCGCAAACGATTTCGTTCCGTTCGGAATACTTGAAATCTCTAGAGGCGGATTTATGGGTGCAACAGAGTCGCAAGTATATTTGCTTGGTATCAAACCGTTATTTTCAAACGCGGGACTGGTTAATTTCATTTCTCCTCTTTTAAAGAACTTTTCGCAAAATTTCCGGACCTCTTTTTTATAATCCTCAAGAGTTCCTTCGTTGACAATCTTAAAATCCGCGCGCGAACCTATATCCGGTATAGATTCTTCTGTTTTTGCTTTCTCTTCTTTTAAAAACTCTTCGAAAGTGGTTTTATCTTCTCCAACTTTCTCCGCGGCCGCGCGTCCCCTCTTCCAGCGCATCTCGGCATCGGATGTAACATAGATTATTAAATTTTTTTCAAAGCCGCGTATAAGTTTTTCGTCGGTTAGCCAACGGACTCCGTCAAAAATAACGATATCTGAATTGTCTTTCGCGATTCTCTGCCTAACAACCTCGGTAAGAGTCCCGTTGCCGTAAGCATTGTCCATCGCGATTGCTAATTTAGTCAAATTCATACGGGTTGCGTCTATTCCCCAAATCTTCAGAGTTTCATAGAGAACTTCAACAGACCGAACACGCCCGACGCGCTTGGGCCGGACGCATTCGGAAAGAAAATTCACAAACGTCCCCTTTCCCGATCTTTTTTCTCCCAGCAAGCCAATCAAAATCATAGGGATTCATTTTATCAGTAAATTACAGGCGAGACCAGCACCATCTACTTCTCTGCCATGGGTCAGTGCCATATTTCTTATACAGATACATGGCAAACGCCTCGTTCCCATCTTCTGAATAAATATCATAGCCAAGTTTTTTCGCTTCATCTTCCCAGTACCGCAAGTTAATTTGGTATCGGCCGATATCGCGAATGTCGTATTTTCCTATCACAACTTTCCCGTCTTTATCAAAGTGGCGGTCGTTAGACTCGCAGGTAGCGATCTTTCTCATAATACCTGGAATCTCCAAACTAACGCTCGGAGAAAGGGCATTCGCAGAAATCATGGCATTTTTTTCCAAATAAACGTCTTGGATATAAGTTGGGCCTGCCTCGTGCCCCACTTCAGGGAAAGACAAGGCTAAACTCACCAAAATAAAATAAATTATAAGCATATGTTCAATATAAAATCCCGCATATTGCGGGAATTTATATTGTTTCTATGATAGCAGATCTATATAAAAAAGTCAATAGTTGCGGGAAAATTGCCAATCTCAAAAAATGCTTTAAGAATAAGGGTTTTTGCGTAATTAACAGCCTGATCTTGGATAATTATGGAATAATTAAATCATGCCTAAACTTATTTTTGATATCGAAACGGTTGGTGAGAATTTTGATTCATTGGATAAAACTTCCAAAGAAGCCCTCACTCGCTGGATTAAGAAAGATTCCGATTCCGAAGATGAATACGAAAGAGAATTAGAAGCTTTAAAAGATGGACTCGGGTTCTCCCCTTTTACCGGGGAGATTGCCGCCATAGGGGTTTTGGATTACGAGAAAAATAAAGTCGTGATATATTTCCAAGCGCCCGGCGAAAACTTGAAAGAATTCGAGGAAGACGGAGTTAAATATAAGCCGATGACGGAACCTGAAATGCTTGAGAGTTTTTGGGCGGGGGCGAATAATTACTCCGAATTCGTAACTTTCAACGGGCGCGGGTTTGACGTTCCTTTTTTAATGATTCGTTCGGCAATACATAAAATAAAGCCCTCGAAAGATCTGATGGCTAATCGCTATCTCGGAAGCCAGCCTTCCGGAGCAAAACATATCGATCTTCAGGACCAGCTTACTTTCTATGGCGCCTTGAGACGAAAAGGTGGATTGCATATCATGTCGCGCTCTTTCGGCATCAAAAGTCCCAAGGACTCCGGAATCAAGGGCGAGGATGTCGGGCGGCTTTTCAAAGAAAGAAAATTTCTCGACATTGCCCGTTACAACGCCGGCGACCTGTATGCAACCCGCGACCTCTATACATACTGGAAAGATTTCCTATATTTTCAGAATGAGAGATATAAATACTAGGTCATCAGCACCCGAGAGGCTGAATGCAACTTTTTTGGAAGCCAGCAGGCCACCACAAATTGATAAAGGCGTTGAATAAGTTCGCCGTCTGCGAAGAATTTGGAGCAATCGCAGTAGCCGCCACAATACTAAACGGCGCGTCGCTGTCATCAAAAGCATCTCCTACTGTTGTACGATAATTAACTCTAATTTTGTAATCGCTATCGGGAACAAGGGTGCCAAAAATCGAACTGTTTTGAATCTGCCAATTGATTGACGAAAAATAGTAGGGCGGGTCCCAACGGTAAACAGAGATTCCATTTTTCAGAAGTTGAACACTAATAACTTCTATATTTCCAGGAACCCACTGTATGGTATATGTATTTCCAATATGCCAACTCTCCCCTCCATTCGGTGAAAGAACGGTGATGGAGGGATACTTTGTGTATCTTTTTATTTCTTGCCCCTTGAACAAACATTTTGATTCTAGGCCATTTACAAGATTGGCCGGTCCGTAAACATCGCAAATTCTCGCCAAACATGAGCTTTGATCAACAATGGCGTCGCGAGTAATGTTATTGCCATCCAATTTATCCAACCGGCAGGTGTCATATCCTCCTTCGTAAGAAGAAACTATTTGAAGCGGCGCCGTACTGCCGATCACGCCGCTGTCCGGAGTAATTTTATAAATAACATTGATTTGATAATCACTGCCCAAAACCAAATCTGAAGGAATTTGCAATGTCTGTGATCCGGTGTTTAAATAACCGCCGTAGACCTTAACCACATTGCTGCCTTTCTGAATTTCTATATTTACAGCCGCGCCGGAAGAAATTCCGCTGTATGACCAATTAACATTGTAATTCATTCCCACCGCAAGCACGCTTCCCGGTTTAGGAGATGTAACGGTGATAGAGGGTTGGGATTGCGTAAGGTTGAAAGTAAACGACTTATTTATCTGCCCGCTGGAACATCCTGCAGAAGAATTCGAGCAATAAAATGCCACTTCAATTTTGTAGGTTTGTGAGGCATCAGACGGCGCGGTCATTACCACATTCCATAATGCGCTGTTTGCATCATAAGTAGCGTTGAATGATTGATAAACTCCGCCAATTTGAACTGTCCCATTCGGACCCTGCATCCAAGCCTGAACATTAAATCCTTTTGTTGGCAGACCAACGGAACCGTCAGATGCTATACCCTTCACATTGAATTTTATCGTCTGACCCGGAGAATAATTTGATTGACTTCCTATAATTTCAGCAGAAGAAGCTGTAAGTGGTTGACTTGTCCCCACAATACTAAACGGCTTATCAGAATCATCGCCAAGATTATAGCCGAATTGACCTACTATGCTGTCAGCAAGTTGACCAGTAATCAGTATTTTATAATCGCTACCGGCCGCAAGATTTGCAGGAATAGGCCATGTTGTGCCATACGGAATCGCTGTTTGCCCCGAAGAACAAATTCCTGCAGGAATTGAATCATTTACCATCTGACTACTAAACCCGTTATAAGTGCCTTTCGCAAGCATTATGCTGAATGATTTATAGCCGCAATCAGCGGTCCATCCAATCGACATTTGTGCTGATTGTCCGGCCTGAT
>Ga0155226_106_pt1 | contig 10417 bp, 12 predicted proteins | sample RifCSPhighO2_02_FD_106194 | JGI IMG/M metagenome (GOLD analysis project Ga0155226, IMG submission 106194) | Candidatus Giovannonibacteria bacterium RIFCSPHIGHO2_02_FULL_43_32
TACTTCCGGAAACACGCAGGACACCAATGTTTCCGGAGCATCAACAGATCTTCTTACATCCGTTACCAATGGAAGCTATGTGATTCAGGCATCATCAAATCCAACACCAACGCCAACACCCAGAACCGCAAAATCCCTCACAGAATCACAAATACAAGCAATCATTGGACTCCTTCGTTCATTCGGAGCTGATCAGGCGATTATCGATAACGTAAATAACTCATTGCGAGGCGGCACGCTTGCTCTGCCATCAGGCACCCCATCCCGCCTTACAGTACTCCTCCAATTCGGAATCCGTTCTGAACAGGTCACTCTCCTCCAGCAATACCTCTCCCGAAACCCTTCTATATATACAGGTCCAATCACTGGCTACTACGGATCCCTTACAACCGAAGCTGTCAAGAAGTTCCAGAAGAAATACAATATCGAGCAGACTGGAGTTGCCGGGCCTATCACGAGAGGGAAGTTGAATGAGCTTTATTCGAGATGATGATATAAAGGTATAATGTAACCATGGCTTACGATTTTATCGCAATCGGGGATACAGTCACCGATGCCTTTATACGAATAAAAGAAGCGTCGGTGCATTGCACGATCGACCGCGAGCGTTGCGAGATTTGCATGCGCTTTGCGGACAAGATTCCGTATGAGGATGTTTGGATAATTCCAGCGGTGGGCAACAGTGCAAACGCAGCTGTCGCGGCTTCACGCCTCGGTCTCAAGAGCGCTTTGGTTACGGACTTGGGAGGAGACTATTTCGGCGAGGAATGCTTTCAGGCGCTTAAAAAAGAGAAAATTGGAACAGAATTTATAAACATCCACCATAAGCAGAAAACGAATTACCACTATGTTCTTTGGTACGAGGACGACCGGACGATTTTAATCAAGCACGAAGAGTATGATTACAAATTACCCGATATCGGAGAGCCAAAATGGGTTTATCTTTCCTCCATGGCGGAAAATTCTTTGGAATTTCATGGCGAGATTGAAAAATATTTAAATTCACATCAAAACATAAAACTTGCCTTTCAGCCCGGGACGTTTCAGATGAAATTTGGCAAGGAAAAGCTTGCTGGGCTGTGTAAGAGAGCCGAACTTTTTATCTGTAATACCGAAGAGGCACGTAGAATCTTGAAAACTGATGAAGCAGACGTCAAAAAACTTATGCAGATGATAACGGAACTGGGGCCAAAAATAGTTGTCGTGACAGATGGTCCGAAAGGGGCTTATGCGCATAGTGGCGACGAATTTTGGTTTATGCTGCCGTATCCTGATCCAAAGCCGCCCCATGAACGAACCGGCGCTGGCGACGCATTTTCCTCGACCTTCGTCGTAGCGCTGGCCCTTGGAAAGAGCATCCAAGAAGCTTTGTCGTGGGCGCCGATAAATTCCATGTCTGTAGTTCAATATGTTGGCGCAAGGGAAGGACTTTTGACTCAAGCAAAAATAGAAGACTATTTGAAAAAAGCCCCAGCAGATTATAAGCCAAAGAAAATCTAATATGACGCTTAAAGAAATTTTGAACCAAGCGCGGGAAGAGGGATGGGCATTGCCGCATTTTAATATTTCGGACGCGGTGACTTTAGTTGGGATTTTGGAAGCCGCGAAAGAATTAAAGTCGCCGGTTATGATAGGAACATCAGAAGGAGAGAGGCGATTTATCGGAGCCAAGCAGGCAGTTTTGATGATTAAGGAATATCGCGAGGAATATAAGCTTCCGATCTTTCTAAACGCCGACCATCATAAATCCGTCGGTGTTGCCCAAGAGGCCCTCGACGCTGGATATGATTCAATTCATATAGATCTATCCGTGCATAATTTGGAAGAAAATATCTCTGGAACAAAAGAGATAGTTGCTTATGCAAAACTCAAAAATAATGATATTTCAGTTGAGGGAGAAGTTGGTTATTTAGTGACAGAATCTTCGAAAATATATAAAGAAGTAATCGAGATTCCAAAAGAGAGTTTGACGAAGCCGGAGGAGGCGGCGAGATTTGTCCAAGAAACCGGAGTGGATCGTTTTGCTCCTGCTGTTGGCAATTTGCACGGCATCGCGACCAATGTTAAAAAATTGGATATCGCAAGAATTGAATCTATACGTTCGTTGATTGGGAATACCGCAATGGTTCTTCATGGCGGATCGGGAACGCCAGACGACCAAATAAAAGCCGCGATTGGAGCAGGAATAAACAACATACATATAAATACGGAAATTCGAGTTGCTTACGCTTGGGCGCTTCGCACTTTTCTCGCAAATAGCCCGGAGGAGACTACGCCCTATAAAATCCTTGCTCCAGCCATTGAAGCCGTCAGAGCGAAATCAATGGAAAAAATTAATTTATTCGGATCAGTAGACCGCGCTTAACGCGGTAGACCGGATTTAGAATTAAAGTTATAATTCTCGCATGCCTAAAATTTTTATAACAAGAAAAATACCGGAGGCGGGGATAAAAAAGTTGACTGACGCGAAATACGATATCGATATAAATCCGGAGGATAAGGTTTTGTCTAAAGAGGAGCTTATTTCTTTTCTGAAAAAAGGGAATTATGACGGAGTTTTATCTCTGCTTACGGATAAAATCGATAAGGATGTTTTTGAGGCAGCAGGATCGCAGTGCAAAATCTTCGCGAATATGGCCGTGGGTTTCGATAATGTGGATGTGGTAGCCGCGAAAGAGAAAGGAATCATGATCACAAATACTCCAGGAGTTCTTACGGATACTGTCGCCGAGCATACTTTCGCCTTATTGTTGGCGATTGCGCATAGAATATCAGAAGGGGAAAGATTCGCTCGGGCCTGCAAGTATCACGGATGGGAACCGATGATGCTTTTGGGAACGGATGTTTCAAGAAAAACGCTCGGCATCGTTGGGCTCGGGCGTATAGGCTCTAGGGTTGCGCATCACGCCGCCCGTGGTTTCGAGATGAAAGTTTTATATTATGATGTGAAGCGCAATGAAGAGTTCGAGAAAGAATCCGGAGCTATTTTTTACCCCACGGTTGAAGAAGTTTTAAAAAATTCAGATTTCGTTTCTATACACGTACCCTTGATGCCGGCTACGAAGCACTTAATAAACGCGGAAAGTTTTAAAATGATGAAAAAAACCGCTTATCTGATTAATACCTCGCGTGGACCTATTGTGGACGAAAAAGCCCTCGCGGAAGCGCTTAAAAACGGAATTATAAAGGGCGCTGCGATTGATGTTTTCGAGAATGAGCCCTTAATCGAGCCCGGTTTGATCAATCTTGAAAATATAGTCATGACTCCCCATCTTGCCTCTGCTACGGAAGAAACCAGGAATAAAATGGCCGAACTTGCCGCGGATAATTTGATCGCCGTTTTCTCTGGCCAAAAACCGCAGAATCTTTTATCATAATCTTTCAATGCGCTATATTTTGATCGCAATTTTAGCGATTGTTTCTATTTTAGCTGGAAAAATTTATTTCAACCCGCCGGAGATTTATAATGCAGAAAAGTTATTCGAAGAAAAAAATCTAAAATTCGCATTCGTCGGTGATATAATGTTGGATCGCGATGTCGAGAAAAAAATTTTGAAGGAAGGGGCGGGGGATTTTCGTTTTCCCTTTTTGAATATCGCAGATAAACTTTCCGGCTATGATTTTTTATTTGGGAATCTCGAGGGGCCGGTTTCTGTTGACGAAGGAATAAATTCAGGATCTGCGATTTCTTTTCGCTTTGATCCGCGTGTCCTGGAAGGACTTGAATTTGCCGGATTTGACGCGTTATCGGTGGCGAATAATCATTCTGGCGACCGCGGAGGGAAAGTTTTTAGAGATACTCTTTTAAACCTCGAGAGTGCAGGGATAAAGGCTGTTGGAGCCAGTCTGGAGCCCGTAGTTTTCGATTTTGAAAGCTTGCGAGTGGAGATTGTCGGATTTGCAGATTTCCCGGGACCTGGTGCGCGCGCAACTGCGGCGAACATAGTTGAGGCGCTTGGGAAAGCGCGTAGCAAAGCAGATATTGTTATTGCGTCATTTCATTTCGGCGAAGAGTATCATCCCGAGCCGTCAGAACGCCAACGCGAATTGGCGCAATTGGCTGTTGATTCTGGAGCAGATTTAGTTATCGGTCATCATCCGCACGTTTCGCAATCGCTTGAGAAATATAAGGATGCATATATTGCTTATAGCCTTGGGAATTTCATTTTTGATCAGTATTTTTCGGAGGAGACCATGCGCGGCGCCCTTTTGGAAGTCGAGATTAAGGATGGGAAAATTTCGGGCGTCAAAACGCGCGAAATCAAGCTTAATTCAAACTATCAGCCCAGCCTTGTTGATTAGAATTAATATTTATGCTTAACTTATAGCCATGACTTCTATTAAAGCTGAAAAGAGGGAGATAGTCGGCAAAAAAGTGAAAAAATTGCGGGTAGGGGGGAAAATTCCTGCGGTAATGTATGGCGCGGGAGAAAAAGGACTTCTGCTTGAAATTTCAGGACATGATTTCGAAAAAGTTTTCAAACAAGCTGGCGAATCCAGCCTCGTTGAACTTGAAATTGGCCCAGAGAGAAAAAATGTTTTAATACACGACGTCGCTTACGACCCAATAAAAGATGTTCCGGTGCATGTTGATTTTCTGCAAGTGAGAATGGATAAACTTATCAAAGCGAAAGTGGAACTTTTATTCGAAGGAGATTCCCAAGCCATTAAGCAGGGCGGAATTTTAGTGAAAGTCCATCATGAATTGGAAATTGAAGCTTTGCCGGTAGATCTACCTCATCAGATAAAAATTGATCTATCAAAATTGAAAAATTTCGAAGATAAATTTACCGTCTCTGATCTGGACTTCCCGAAAGGCGTTAAGACGCACGCGGCAGGAGAAGAGGTTTTGGCTCTTATTAAATCCCCGAGAACCGAAGAAGAACTTAAGGCCGAAGAAGTAGCAGCCGCTCCCGGCATTGAATCAATTGAAGTTCTAACAAAGAAAGAGAAACCTATTGAGGAAGGAGAAGCGAAGGATGGTGCTGGTAAGGAGAAAGAATAATCTGCGTCTGCTATAATATAATATGAGGTTTTTTTGGCTAGCTTTATTGCTAATTCCAGTATTTTATGTTTCGGCTCAGGCAATTGATCCTTCTTTGGTTACAAATCGGAGAGCGCAATTGGAGGCAGAGCTCGCGGGCATCGAAAAAGAAATAGACGGGTATCAAGCCATTATTCAAGACAAGCAAAATCAAGCGCAGAGCTTGGAAAGAGATATCAGTTTGCTCGACGCGCAAATCAAGAAAGCGCAGCTTGAGATAAGAGCGAGAAATATCGCCATATCTAATATTCAAGGATCCATCGGAGAAAAAAATAAAACTATTTCAGCGCTTGACAATAAAATAGAGCGCGAAAAAGATTCTCTTTCCGAACTTTTAAGGGAGCTTTATCAGATCGACCAATTTTCCATGATTGAGATGCTTTTGGGATACGATAATCTGTCGGAATTTTTTGTTCAATCTGACTCTTTTGATGCGATACAAAAATCACTCCAGCAGTCATTTCAGGAAATAAAGGCAAACAAAAGTGAGGCCGAATTGGAAAAGAGCGATCTTGAAGACAGGAAAGAGCAAGAGCAACAATTGAAAACATTACAGGAACTCGAGAAGAAAAGCGTCGAAGACAAGGAGAGGGAGAAAAAAAGAATATTGGATCTGACTCGCGGGCAAGAGAAAGCATATAAAAAAGTTTTGGACGAGCGGGCTAAAAACGCAGCGGCAATAAGATCGCAACTCTTCTTGCTCAATGGTTCAAAAGCGATTCCATTTGAGAAAGCACTTCAATATGCGCTTCAGGTAGAAAAAGGGACAGGTGTTCGCCCCGCGTTTTTATTGGGAATTATAGCCGAAGAATCCAATTTGGGAGCGAATGTGGGAACTGGAAATTGGAATGTGGATCTGTCGCATTCAAGATGCGCCAAACAGAAGGATGCTTTTAAAGATATAACCTCACGACTTGGATTGAATCCGGACTCTATGCCTGTTTCAAAAAAGGCTTGGTATGGATATTGCGGGGGCGCTATGGGTCCGGCTCAATTTATTCCAACGACATGGCTTCTTTACGAAAGCGCAGTTTCTAAAATAACTGGACACAATCCTCCAAATCCATGGGACCCGCTTGATGCGTTTGTGGCATCGGGGCTGCTTTTGCGCGATAACGGCGCTGGTGCCCGAACTTATACCGCAGAATACAACGCGGCTTTAAAATATCTCGCAGGATCAAATTGGAAAAATCCCTCTTATCGATTCTACGGAGATGATGTCATGGGACTTGCTACAAAGTATCAAGAGCAAATTGATATAATTTCTAGAACAGCGCAAAGATGAAGTTTATTATTGTCAGGCATTGCGAGACGGACTGGAATAAAGAATGGCGCTTGCAGGGTCACGCAGACACTAGTTTGAATGAAAACGGCTGGATTCAGGCCGACGAACTTGCGGAGAAACTCAAAAATTTGAAAATTAAGAAAATAGTAAGCTCGGATTTAATGCGTTCGCGCGAGACCGCATCAGCAATCGAGAAGTATATAAATGTTCCCGTGATTTACGACGCGAGGCTTCGGGAATGCAACTTTGGTTCCCTCGAGGGGAAAAAGAAAGATAATGACAGAGGTTTATGGCACGGCTCATATCTTGATTACGATTTTACAAAATATGGAGGCGAGTCTCGCGACGCGGTTTTGAGGAGGCATTTGTCTATATTGGATGAGCTTTCGCAAAATGATTCGCCGGAGCCGACTCTTCTCATCGGTCACGGCACGGGTATAAACACTCTCCTCGCACACCTCAAAAAACCCCATATCCAAAGAGGGGAGTATGTGGAGATGGAATATTCGGTTTAAGTTTTCTGAAAAGCCTTTACTATTGCATCCATATTCCCATCCAAAATTGATTCGATGTTGTGGAAATTTTTTTTGATGCGGTGGTCTGTGATGCGGTCTTGTAGGAAGTTATAGGTCCGGATTTTCTCGGAACGGTCTGCGGTTCCGATCTGCTCTCTCCGTTCGCGCGAAAGCGTTTCAGATTCTTTACGCCGTTTTTCATCGAATAATTTCGCCAGCAAAATACTCATTGCCCGCTCGCGGTTTTTCATCTGCGACCGCTCTTCTCTAGAAGAAACAACCACTCCAGATGGCTTGTGCAAAATTCTAACCGCGCTTTCTACTTTATTGACGTTCTGTCCTCCGGGGCCTCCCGCGCGCGAAAATGTCACTTCCAGATCAGATTCGCGAATCTCAATTTCTTTTTTGGTTGGGACGGGCAATATAGCAACGGAAGCGGTTGATGTATGGATGCGTCCCGATTTTTCAGTCTTGGGAACGCGCTGGATCCGGTGCACGCCCGACTCCTGCTTTAATTTCTCCCAAATGCCCTTGCCGCTTAATTCCGCCACCATGTCGTCGAGGATTTTCCAATTCCAGCTCTGCTTGGACGAGTAAATTTGATACATTCTAAAAAGCTCATGCGCGAATATAGAGGCTTCATTGCCTCCTGCACCGGCCCGTATTTCGAGAATTATCGTTTCCATGTCACTTCCGTTTTTTGGCAGCACGTGTCTTAAACCGCTCAACCCTTCCTGCGGCGTCAATTAACTTGCCCTTTCCGGTAAAAAATGGGTGGCAGGCCGAACAAACTTCAATATCCAAGCTTTCTTTGGCCGATCCGACGATTATTGTATTTCCGCAGGCGCATTTCATTTTCGCTTTTGGGAAATATTTCGGATGTATACCAGCTTTCATATTGGACTATAATAGCAAAAACTATTTAAAAAGAAAAGGGGGCGGGGGTGTTGCATCTATGTCAATTTAATACTAAACTGATTCCCATATGGAAGAAGCAATCAATGAAGCTGAAAAATTAGATATCCCGAATAAAGATAGGGAATTGGAGGTTATGTTTCAGGCTGGTATCCAGTTTGGTTATTCGCGATCGCGCCGTCACCCAAGCATGTCCGACTTCATACACGGAGTCAAAAATAATATAGAAATTTTCGATTTGGAAAAGACTAAGGAAGCGTTGGAGGAGGCGGAAAATTTTTTAAGAAAAATCGGCGAAGCGAAGAGAAACGTTTTATGGGTTGGAACAAAGCCTTCCGCGAAAGCCTTGATCGAGAAGTACGCGAAAACCTTGTCGCATAGTTATGCGGCTGGAAGGTGGATTGGCGGGACTCTGACCAACGCCAAGATAATCCGCGACAGGATTAAATATTTTGAGGACCTTAAAAAAAAGAGCGAATCAAAAGAGCTCGAAAAATATACCAAGAAGGAAAAATTGAAGATAGCAAGAGAGATTAAAACGCTTGAGGAGAAATTTTCTGGGATCGAAAATCTCAAGAATGATGTCGGAACCATGATTATAGTGGATCCAAAAGAAGAAAAGACCGCTTTTTCCGAAGCGAGAAGGGTATCTCTTCCAGTAATCGCTATTTTGTCTTCTGATAACGATTTATCAAAAGTGGCGTATCCAATTCCCGGAAACGATTCAGCTTCTTCCAGCCTCGAGTATCTTTTGGGAAAATTGGCTAAGGCTTATCAAGAGGGGGTATCAAAATCAAATTTAAATTCAAATGTCTAATCTGTCAAAAGATCTAATCCAGGAGCTTCGCTCCAAAACTGGCGTTTCGGTGATGGTAATAAAGAAAGCGCTGGATAAGGCGGGCGGGGATATTAGAAAAGCGCTTGAATTTTTGAAGGACGAAGCTTCAATAGTCGCTTCTAAGAAATCAGATCGTGAGACTAAGGCGGGCATAATTCAAAGCTACCTCCATGGCGGCAGGATAGGAGTTTTGGTAAAATTAAGTTGCGAAACTGATTTTGTCGCGAAGAATGCGGAATTTCAGAATGTGGCGCGCGAGATTGCGATGCAGATAGCTTCTTCGGAGGCCGAGGATGTCCGGAGCCTTATGAAAGAGCAATATATACGGAATCCCTCCATGACGATTTCCCAATATCTCAAAGAAGCCATTGGGAAATTCGGGGAAAATATCGAGATCTCCGATTTTCATAAATTAGAACTCTAAAAATATGATAATCTATCCGTCCATCCTTGGGCTATCTTTAATCGGAATTTTTATCCTGACTCGCGGATATTTTCGCGAGGTGAAGTTAATTTCGGAAGTAGAGCTTAAATTAAGGCTCAAAGCTAATCAGTCCTTGAGAAGCAAGGCGTGGGAGAATTTAATTTTCCCAACGTACCTTAAAATTAAAAATAATTCCTTGCCAGTTTTTCTAAAATCTTCTGAGTATGTGATAAATCGAGCCAGGATTTTTGTTTCCAAGTTTGAAATAAAACTCAAGCGTCTCGCAGACACAATCCATGGGAAGGCGATAAATCTCGATATTTCACAGAAAACCGAGTATTGGCAAAATCTCAACGGAAATAGAAATGGCGATAAAGAGAAAACGGAAAAATAACGCAATTGCCACCTTAGCTCAGTTGGTAGAGCAACGCTTTTGTAAAGCGAAGGTCCCCAGTTCGAATCTGGGAGGTGGCTCCAGAATTAGACTTTCAGACAAAAGACCAACTTTTTGGTGGGACGCGCAAAGCGCGTCCCACTGATTTCCCCCCGCAGAATTCAGGATTTTTGGCGCGCTGGCGCGCACTAATTTGTTTTGGAGGAGGAGGTTCGAGCCAAAGATTTCTTTGGCAGCAACCTTTTTAGCAAAAAGGTTGCTATCCAATGCAATTTTTTCCATATTTCCTGCGTCCTTTATCCACTTTTCCATCGGTTCGAGCCAATGTTTCTGCTTTTGTTGATTACGCGATATTTCCTCCTCCAGCGACTTTTTCTCGGATAACAATTTAGACTTTTCAGCACGATAAATCTCCTTATCGATGTCTTGGTCTAAATAGCCGTCCAAAAGTCGCTGGAGCTTCGCTGTGATATCCGTAATCATTTTTTGATTTTTCTCAACAAAAGCAGAAACAGATTGGGCGGATTCCACTTTGTCTTTTTCAAGTCTTCCGTTTAGATAGTCCGCCCAATCTTGTGGCATAGAAACTTTTTGAAGAAGTGATGAAATTTGTGCGTCCAAAGATTCTTGGCGAATACAGGGTTCAGGACATTTTTGAGTTTTAGATTTTTTGGTGCAGTGGTAGTAAGTATAGAAATGTTGCGTGCCGTTTAGTTGGGTCTTCACCCTGTATTCGCCAGTGATTTGCATTCCACAGGACGCGCAAGAAAGGAGTCCGCAATATGCTTGTGGTTCATTTTTCTGTTTGTGGCGCGGACGACTTCTTCTTTTCATCACTTCTTGTACTTGATCAAAAAGTTTCTTTGCCACTATTGGCTCGTACTTGCCCTCATATATTTCGCTGTTATATCGAAAGTGTCCGTAGTAGAACGGATTGGAGAGGATAAAGGTCGCGCGGGAAATGTGGATTCTCTTTCCATTTTTTGCAACGAGGTGGTTGCG
>Ga0155226_105_pt1 | contig 10004 bp, 6 predicted proteins | sample RifCSPhighO2_02_FD_106194 | JGI IMG/M metagenome (GOLD analysis project Ga0155226, IMG submission 106194) | Candidatus Giovannonibacteria bacterium RIFCSPHIGHO2_02_FULL_43_32
AAAAGGAAGGACGCTTCTACCGCAATGTGGAAAATAGACGCGTCAACGAAGAATATCTGATAGCACGGATTCAGCAACCCATGAAAAAAGAATTAATCATTATCGGTGTCATTCTTCTATTGGGATTATCCCTGTATTCGCTTACCTTGCGCGGCGAGTTTGGCAATCCCGGACCCGGCGACTTCAAAAATAATTTAGACCAAGCGGCGCGGCCCTTTGAACTTTCTCCAGAGCGGGGGAGATACGTTCACATAGTGAATTTAGCAGAGCGAGGCAAGTATGATTTAAGTCAGGAATGGGCGGAAGTTGCGTATCCGGACGTCGGTATCTCAAATGGAAAATATTACAGTTACTTTGCTCCGGGGACTTCTTATTTTGCTCTACCCTTTTATCTTTTGGGCGCCAAGTTTAATCTTGCTCAAGTCGCGGTATTTTTTGCCGAAATTTTAGTGAGCATTATCTCGCTTGTTTTTATATATAAAATCGCGAAAAATGTTTTCTCGCTGACGGCGAGGGCTTCTCTATTCTCCGTTTTGGTTTTTGCTTTCGCGTCCACCGCTTGGAGTTATTCAGTCACGCTCTATCAGCACGCTTTCACGGTGCTTTTCATGACGACGGCGTTTTACGCCGCGTGGAAATTCGCAAAAGAATCGGGATGGAGGGCGTGGCTCTACGCTTCCTGGGTCTGGGTTGCCTACGCGCTATCTATCACAGTTGATTATCCAAATGTGATTCTAATGCTCCCGATTATGGTCTATTTCGCGTACTCAACTTTCTCCGTTAAAAAATTGGAAGAAGGATTCTCGCTCACGATAAAATGGGCGGCGGTCGCGACATTTTTAGTTTTTGCTTTAATAACCGGATTGCACTTTTGGCATAACGCACACTATTACGGCAGTTGGCATCAATTAGCGGGCGGCCTCCAAAGTTACCGGCATCCGGATGAAATCGCGAATAACGCGAGCGCGTCGGCCGGGACTACAAAAAATGTCGCTACGTTTTTTTCGGAGCGTGCGATCCCTCACGGATTTTATATCCTGCTTTTCTCCGACGAGCGTGGATTATTCTTTTTCTACCCGATATTTGCATTGTCTTTGTTTGGCATATGGGCATACTCAAAAAAATCGCGCGAAGGGGGCGTTTCTGCTGAATATATTCTCGCCGTCGCGTTAATTTTGACGAATCTCACGCTCTATTCTTCTTGGGGCGACCCGTGGGGCGGGTGGGCATATGGTCCACGCTATTTGATCCCGTCGATGGCGTTTCTCTCGATCTTTGTTGGCGTATTTATATCCAGTGGCGCGTATACAGGGCTTAAAAAATTTCTCGCGTTTCTGCTTTTCCTTTATTCTTCCGCGGTGGCGCTCTTGGGCGCGCTTACCACGAATGCCGTCCCGACCAGAGGGGAGGCTATGCTCTTGCCAATTAAAAAATATAATTTCCTAAAAAATATAGATTTTATTTATAGCGACCAAAGCGGAAGCTTTATTTATAAAACTTATTTATCCGGCAAATTGAGCCTCGTGGCGTATTATCTGATAATCTATATCGCAATCGCGCTAGTCGTAGCGCTTGTTTTAATCGCCTCCCGAGATAAAAAACATGGCTGAAGCATTTGTAATTAGAAAATCATCGTTTAGGATATTTAGGCGCTTTGGTGAAATTTTCAGACCGGAGAGTTGGATTTTTCTGTTGGCTTTTCTCACGGGTGTTATCGCGACGGCGTGGTCATACTCGCATGGATATATTACCGCTTACGGCGATGCCGAATCCCATTTGAATATCGCGAAGCGCGTGATAGACAGTTTAACTCCGGGTTTCGCGCAACTCGGAGGCATTTGGCTTCCTCTGCCGCATATTTTTCTGATTCCATTCGTCTATTTTGACTGGCTCTGGCGTTCGGGACTAGCGGGCTCCATCGTCTCCGGGATCGCGTTTATAATCTCGGCAGTTTATATCTATAAGCTGACTTTTCTCTTGACGGAAAACAAATTAGCATCGTTTCTTGCGGCGCTCGTTTTCATCTCAAACCCGAATATTTTGTATCTTCAATCCACTCCGATGACCGAGCTCTCACTCATCGTGTTTTTCGTTCTTTCAAGCTATCACTTTATCCTATTTCTAAAAAATGAAGAGCTGCTCCCGCTCATCATGGCGGCGCTCTTCGGATTTTGCGCCACGCTTTCCCGTTACGACGGCTGGGCGCTCGTCCTGATGGAGGCGGGAATTTTATTTCTGTATTATTTCCCGGTGGCTTTTGGATTTGGCAGAACTGACGAGCCGGAAACGGAATCTGAAGCAAGCGATGATGTCGCCTCGCCCGAAGGCCGCAGTCTACTCGCCGAAACCTGGTCGCTTTTCGAGGGACGCCTGATTTTGTTTTCCACGCTCGCTTTCGTTGGAATCGCGCTCTGGCTTTTCTGGGGATTTTTGATTTTGGGCGACCCCATGTATTTCACGCACAGCCAATTCTCCGCGAACTCCCAGCAGCAAAGCTGGCTTGCGCGCGGCGAGCTTCCCGCGTATCACAATATATTCGTCGCGCTTAAATATTACTTCGTGACAAGCGTGTCGTCCGCCGGAGTTTTCATTTTCATAGCCGCGCTCGTTGGCATGTTCGCTTTTATCTTTAACCGTGAAAATAAAAACAGATTTTTTATTCTGCTTTTGCTTTTAGTGCCATTTTTCTTTAACGTCGCTACGCTTTTTTTAGGCCAGTCCGTTATTTTCATTCCAAGCATTACTCCGATCACTTTTGAGTGGACGCTTTTTAACGTGCGCTACGGCGTGATGATGGCCCCTTTCGCCGCGATTTTTTTGGGATATCTCGCGTATAAAAGCGGGATTTTCGGAAAAGCGCTTCTCGTAGCGCTAATAATAATCCAAACTGCTCTGTATGTGATCGGCTTCTCTCCGGTCTTGGCGCTCGACGACGGAACTCGCGGTCTCTCGTCTTTCATCGCGAAAATTCCTGACGCTCAAAATTTTATGGCGAGCAATTACGACTATGGGATAGTGCTCACGGATGATTACGCTCGCACTGTCAGTATAATTCGCACAAATATCCCGATGAAGAATATAATATATATAGGGAATAAGCCTTATTGGGAAGAATCGCTCGTGGCTCCGGAAAAATACGCGCGCTGGATTGTTATGCAGAAAGACGACGCCGTTTGGAAAAATATCTACGACCGGCCCGAAGTCAACGCGAGATTATTCAAATATTTTAACAAAGTATATACCTCCGAGGATATTCTCATATTCCGCAGGATAGAGGACAATTAATTTAGGCGTTATGAAAGGAAAATATCTGACAATAGCCGGCTTTATAGTAACCCTTCTTTTTTTGGGGGCGATCTCGCTTGTTTCTTATCCGGAAATTTATATCAGGAAAAATTTCAGAGATCGCCTTTTTAAAATTCAGTCTATCGACACAATGAAATATTCCCGCGATCTTGCGCGCGCGAAGGCGAGAGATCCCGGTTTTGATAAAGTTATTGACGCCCAAATGAAGCTTATCACCGAGGCCGGCGCGACGCATGTCGCGATTGGAACGCCTTACGACGAAGAATTTATTTCGTTCCTTAAGCGCTGGGTTGCATCCGCGCGCGCCCACGGCCTTTCAGTTTGGTTTCGTGGAAATTTTTCCGGTTGGGAAGGATGGTTTAGCTATCCCAAAATTACTCGGGCCGAGCACAGGAGATTGCTTAACGTTTTTATCAAAAAGCATCCCGACCTTTTCGAGTCTGGCGATGTTTTTACTCCATGCCCCGAATGCGAAAACGGCGGCCTGGGAGACCCGCGGAATACCGGCGATAAAGCGGGGTATCGTAAATTTTTGATTGATGAATTCGGGGATGCGAAGAGCGTTTTTGGCGAGATTGGAAAGAATGTCGAACTTTACGCTTCGATGAACGGCGATATCGCGAGATATGTCATGGATAGCGCGTCGGCCGAATCTCTAGGAGGCGGGATATTGATAGATCATTATGTCGCTTCCGCCGACGCTTTTGGAAAAGATATCGCTGATATTCGTGAAAAATTGGGCGTAAATATTGGAATAGGGGAATTTGGCGCGCCTATCCCGGATTTAAATGGGAATATGACGGAGGCCGCGCAGGCGAAATTCGTTGAGGCGCTTTTTCGCGCGCTCTATCTTCAAAGCGAAAATATCCCGCTCGTGAACTATTGGGTTTTTGAAGGCGGAACGACCGCGCTTGTCCGCGGGGACAAGCCGCGCGAAGCATATTCGGTAATCAAAGATTATTACCGAATGCCTTCTCTTTCCGGAACAATTTTTGATACTGATGGAAAATATTTAAGCGGAGCCCAGATTGGTTTTGCCGACGGATCGTATTCAGTAAAGACAGATACCGTCTTCTATCAGATTTTCATCCCGCCCGCCCAAAGAAAACTTATTGTTAGTAAAGACGGATACGATACCTTTAATATCGAACTCCCCGCTGATTTCGCGACCTCAACAGTGATGGACATTTATCTCGAATCCACGACGCCGAAACCTTGGTATTCGTTCTAACTGTGTTATAAGCAGTCTCGATTTTCAGGTTATTCCAATTTCCGCTTGTGCCACTATACTCGCGATCGCGGAAATAGTGACTATAAGTAGAATTGTTTCTTTAAGTCTTCTTCGTAAGAAAGCGTGGATTCGAGGTATCGAACGCTATCTTTGAGATCAAGAAGATTTGTGAGAATGGTTATTTCATCCTCGCAAGGGTATGGAATCGCAAAAACGCTTTTTTGAAATTCATAAAACCCGAGGCGCTTTAAATGCCCACGCAAGCTGTCGCGCGTTTTCTTTCTCGTTTCAGGGACATCGAATATGACGATTCTCCATTTGCCGTCCCAGCGCTTCCGTTTTTTAACCGCGAGATTGTATATGAGGTAATTTTTAGACCGAAGTTTTCCGAAGTGAGTAAGCTCGATTTTTCTCTTGTCACCTTTTTCGATTATCTCTACCAGTTTTTTCATTTTCAGAATGCGGAGTGCGCGGAAAAGCTGGTTGCGGTCCAATGAATTCCAAGTCCGATCGCATTCTTCCAAAATCTCTAACCTCTGTTTTCTATCGCGCGTAAAGCCGAGAAGCATGCCTTGCGAAAGCAGGCTCAAAATTTGGACGGTCATTTTTCCGTATCTGGCCATTGAACTAGTTTAGCTGGAGATTTAATAGTAGTAAAGTATTCTCGCGATCGCGAGAATAGTGGCGGGGGTAGTTAATCAACTTTTTATTTTTGCGCCATTGCCTGCACATAAAGAAAAAAGACTCTGCGAGCGCGGGGCCGCAGAGTCTTTTGTTAGTATAATTGGAAGGTCAAGGAGGCGGATTTCGCGACATCAACTGTGATGGATATCCATCTCGAGTCTAATATAAAGCGCTTCTGGTATAATATTTAGTAAATGTTATCATAGTTTTTAAAGCTTGACATTTAGGCAAGTGGTTATATATTATTACGCTAATATTTAAAGACCGTACACGGGCGTCGGATCAAACAGCTTAACTGTTGTTTCCCCAGATGCGACGCCCATGCACGGCCTTTTTTAGTTATAGTTCTGATTTGTGGAAAACTTGCATTGCGTATATTCTTATTATAATATATAAATCAGATATATAACTGGATAAGTTATCCGTCTCGACGGGGAAACCGAGGTGGAAATGTAGAATATGCATTTCAACCAAAAGTTTGCCCACGGTACTAATATAGAAGACGGAATGATGGCCTTTTTCTTATTGAAGAAAAAGGTTTTTTTATTTATTTTAATTCCAAATCTCAAGGAGACGGGGCGCTAAAGCGTACGCGTGCCTCTTTGAGCAGGAATATTAAAAGGTCGAAAGAAAAAATTATTGGAAATATAAATTCAAAACAATGATAAAGAAAATATTAGCAGGATCTCTTCTTCCGGTAATGGCATTCGCGATGAGTGTCACTCCGGCATTGGCGTCTCATTGGTCGTCATCTAACATCTCTGTTGATGTGGACAATAGCGCTTATGTGAAGAACATTGTTAACACCGACGCTTCGACCGGCGGCAACGTCGCGAACGGCGGAAATGCTAATGGTGGAAATGCGAATGGCGGAAATGGCGGCGTAATCGTTACCGGCAATGCAGATGCGATTTCAACCGTGTTGAATGACGTAAATTCCACTTACACAAAGGTGACAGCTTCTTGCGGATGCAGAGGCAACATTGATGTTGATGTGGACAACAACGCAACGGTGAAGAATTACGTTAACACCGACGCTTCAACCGGTGGCAACACCGCGAACGGCGGCGATGCTACCGGTAGTTCCAGCCATCACCACCATCACTCGAGCACAGCTAACGCTGGCGACGGCGGGACAATCGTTACCGGCAATGCGTATGCTGACGGTGCGGTAGGCAACTTGGTGAACTCTACTGTAACTAGGATCCGACGCTAGATCGCTAGAAATCGAATGAATCTTCCTGTCCCCACTTTTTCTGCGGGGGCAGGGGGTTCATCGGTTAGATACTTATTAGACGAATATGCAGATACTGATCTTACTATTATCTCTATTTTTAACTATTCCAGCTTTTGCGGGGACGGCGAGCGTTGAAAATAATATTTCAGTCGAGGCGAATTCCGGGGGAAATTCGGCTAAACCAGGAGAAATAATCGAAGGCCCCGCTTCGGCGGATGTTCAGGTCAAAACCATCATAAATGGCGAGGTCGTGGAAGACATAAAAATCCACAAAGAATCCAGCACTGGGACTGTGAAAATCGAGAAGAAATTTATAAATAAAATAGCAACTAGCGCGCAAGAACAAAATGTCAAACAAAATAAAAACAATGAAAACGATAAATTTTTCAGAAACTTTTTCAAGCGCTTTTTCGGTTGGTTTAAATTTTGGTAAAAAAATAGCGTTTTTAGCGCTTGTTTTAGGCGTGTTTGCTTTGCCCTCCGTAGCTTTCTTGCCCGCAGAAGCTTTAGTGGAGGCGGGGGCACAAGAAGTCGTTATAGAGACCGGCAACGCGCAGTCGGACGTGACTGTTGAAAATACGGCTAACACGAGCGAGGTAGCAGTGGAGAGCGGCGAAACCTCACCGCCGACAGACTTGGAAGCCGAGCTTCCAAGTGGAAGCTCGGCTTCTTCGGAGGGAGAGCCGTCTCAAGCCGATATTTCCGTGGAAAATACGAGTTCCGCAGAAGTGGCGACAGAGGCCACATCTACGACGGCAACCGGAGAAAATAACGCCAATGAAAATCCAGGATCCGCGACTATTGAAACTGGCGACGCGAACTCTTCCGCTAACGTCATCAATGTCGTAAATAGCACGTTTACTGATTCAAACGGCCTTGTTCTCCTTTTGAATGTTTTTTCGTCACTTTTGGGCGATCTCGATTTTAGCAATTCGAATTTCTTTAATTCAAGCTGTTCCGACAATTGCAGTATTTTTTCGGGCGACCTTTCTGTTCAAAACGAAAATGCTGCGACTGTGACTAATGACGTGGTGGCGCGCGCGCAAACCGGAGGAAATTTCGCGTCAGGGAACGCGGGCGACGGAACAATTTTGACAGGCGACGCGAACGCGGCCGCGAATGTTTTGAACATTGTGAACACGAATGTCGTCGGATCAAACTATCTTCTTTTGGTATTAAATAATTTTGGGTCGTGGTCGGGAGATTTGGTTCTCCCTTCTAAATATCTTTTCTCGCAATGTTGCGCCGAAGGCGGAGGAAATACATCCGCTTCAAATCAAAACAGCGCTTCAATAGAGAATAATATCTCTAGCGAAGCCGAGACTGGCTCGAACGAGGCAAATGAAAACGCTAACGGGCTTGTCGTTACGGGCACCGCGAACGCCGTCAATAACACGTTCAATCAAGCGAATACTAATATCTTCGGCTCGGACTCCGTGATGATCGCATTTCGCTTTTTCGGCGACTGGGGCGGAAATGTTTTCTCCGCTCCCGACGGATTTACGTGGACGGAAAGCAATGGAGGCTTGGTGATTTTGGGAAATGGCCAAGGCAGTTCTTCGCAAAGCTCGGGATCTCCTGCCTCGCCGGCAGGCGGGTCGAGCGGGAGTAATAATTCAACTAATATCGAAAACTCAAACCAAGCCGCGATAAGAAATAATATCCGTGTCTTAGCGCTTACGGGAGCGAACAAGGCGACCGGAAACGGCGGGACGAGCACAATCGCGACGGGGAACGCTAACGCCGCGACAAATGTAGTAAACGTTGTGAATACGAACATCTTCGGAAGAAACTGGATACTGGCCATCATAAATGTTTTTGGCAACTGGCACGGGAATATCGCTTTTGGCAGGCCGGATCTTTGGGTTGGGGAAAGTGTATCTTCGATTCCGCGCGAAGCCATGCCCGGGGATAAATTCACATATACTCTAACAGTAGTAAATAACGGCGATACCGACGCGACCAATATTCTCTTGCATGATGATTTTGATGAAAGATATCTTAGCCCGACTTCCTTAAATGGCGGGAACAGGACGGATCGCGGAGTGGAATGGAATTTAGGGATGTTAAGACCTGGAGAGGCGAGAGTAATTTCATATGAAGTAAGCATTAGGGACAATCTTCCGGCTGGAGCAACTTTCCTCGCCAACACGGCGCAAGTCAGCTCTTTCGAGGAGGACGGCAAAAGCGAGGACAACTCCGAGAGAACCAATATCCTTATCAACCGCAAGCGAGAACCGAATATCAGCAACTCCGCCTTGCCGGATTTCCGGATTTCAAAAATCAACGGCGCCACGAGCGGAACCGCGAGGCCTGGTGAATCCGTTGGCTATAAAATTATTTTGAAAAATGTTGGCGGCGGAAAGGGATACGAATCGAAAGTCGTTGACAAACTTTATTACGCGACCGGCACGGAACCTGTGAGCGTTCGCGAGTGGCCGCTCGATATCGTCCTTGACGGAGAGGAGATAACTATTACATACACTCTTCAGTTCGCGCCAAATGCCAAGCCGGGAATTTACAAAAATGTTGCGAAGTTCAGCGCGAAGGATGAATCAGGCGTGGATAGATATTTCGTCTCGGCGGAAGATTCCATCGAAATACTCCCCGTGGAACCGCTCCCGGCTCCGGAGACAACTCCTGAAATTAATGCAGTAACCCCGGAACCCGCTTCCGTCGAACGGGAAATAAAGAAAACGGTTTCTCTAATCACGGATTATATTCCAAAAATTTCAACGCCAGAGCCGACCACGATCGAAGATTTGGAAGTTGCAGAAGAACCGTCCGCGCCACTCGAAGAATCCCCACGAACCTCAAGATTTATGAATCTCATGTCGCTCGCTTTCTTGAACTTCAAATGGATATGGCAATGGTTCGCCACGACCGCCGCGGGCATTCTCGCCGTGCTATTCATAAAATTCTATGGATAGAAACAGATTATTAACAACTAATTCACACCTTCTTAAGATTTTGATAACCTTTTTGCAAATCCGCTTTTTCCGCCATGTTAAAATTTTAGAGTAGTTAATGAAAAATTAAATCCCGCACCTTTCAAGAATTTTGAAAGGTGCGGGAAAAGGTCGCACAGATTAAAAGTAAATAAAGTAAATTATTAGTTAATAAACCCCGCACCTTTCTAGCGTTATATGCACTGGTTCTATGTTATCAAGAGTCAAAAGAATGGTGAGCTATATTTTGGTAGCACAAACAATCTTGTTCGAAGGCTTAAAGAACATAACGACAATAGAACATTCTCAACCGCGCGATATAGTCCATGGAAGTTTGTGTACGTGGAAGGATATGCATCGAGAGAAGATTCTATCCATCGCGAAGAACAGGTTAAGCATTACGGAAAAGTATATGCTCAGCTGAAACGAAGGATATCAAAAAGCCTTCGCAACGCTTGAAAGGTGCGGGGAAATAACAAACAAACAAATGAAAAAAATAATTATTAGTTTGAGCGTAATTGGAGCAGTTGCCGCGGTCGCTATAGGCGCCTCAACCGCGTTCTTCAGCGACACGGAAACCTCCACGGGAAATACTTTC